>Ga0209694_1000065_pt1 | contig 194824 bp, 134 predicted proteins | sample GluameincwithD2O_FD_187499 | JGI IMG/M metagenome (GOLD analysis project Ga0209694, IMG submission 187499) | Mouse cecum microbial communities from Vienna, Austria - Glucosamine amended microcosms incubated with D2O (SPAdes) (version 2) | ecosystem: Host-associated > Mammals > Digestive system... | reverse complement strand
AGCGCGGGGGCTCCACCTCTTCCCATTCCGAACAGAGAAGTTAAACCCCGCCACGCCGATGGTACTGCGAAAGTGGGAGAGTAGGTAACCGCCCCCTTCACGACAGAGCCTGATGATACACAATCATCGGGCTCTGTCTTTTTTTGTATACCCCGCTCTCTTTATGCCGCCCACAGCATATGCGCTATACGTTCATCACATAGAGCTCACTTAGATGCATGAATTCTTTCATTCATTATGTTTGGGTATGAACAATTCCTGGGTCGGACTTTTATTAATGAATGGAGAAACTAAAAATTTTGTGTATCTTTGTCAATTAAACATATTCAATGGATGGTTTGGTAATAAAGAATACAGGTAGCTGGTATGTCGTTTATACTGATGATAAGCGAGAGATTCCGGCTAAGATTAAAGGCAATTTCAGAATTAAGGGCATACGCACCACTAATCCTGTAGCTGTCGGCGATAGGGTGTGTGTTGTTGTCAATGACGATGGGACAGGGTTCATAACGTCGATTTATCCAAGAAAAAATTATATTATCCGTAGGGCGAGCAATCTCTCCAAGGAATCACATATTCTGGCATCAAATATCGATAGGGCATATTTGGTTGTGACGATTGATCATCCAGTGACTTCAACAACATTTATTGACCGTTTTCTTGCTTCGGCAGAGGCATATAATGTGCCTGTTACCATTGTGTTCAATAAGACTGACTTGCTTCAGGACAATGATGGACGCGAGCTGCTCGATGCGGTCGATTACCTATATTCTTCGATTGGCTATGATACCATTATTGCATGTGCTAAGGACGGAACCGGGATTGAAGATATGACCCGAAGTATGGCTGGAGGTATTAATCTTCTTGCCGGTAATTCAGGAGTAGGCAAGTCTACAATAATCAATGATTTGATTCCTGGGGTGTCTGTACGTACTGCTGAGATATCCCAGCAACATGATACCGGACAGCATACAACTACATTTTCAGAGGCCTACCCACTTCCGGTTGGAGGTTGGGTGATTGACACTCCGGGTGTAAAGGGATTCGGTACGATTGATTTTAAACGAAATGAGGTGGCCCATTATTTCCCGGAGATTTTCAGAGTTTCATCCGGATGCCGTTACGGCAATTGTACGCATACACATGAACCTGGTTGTGCAGTGCTGCAGGCGCTTGAGGACAATATCATAGCCCGTTCGCGCTATGCTTCATATCTCTCAGTGCTTGAGGACGCAGATCCAGACAAGTATCGCAAACCATTTTAATGATGGGTAAGTCATAAAAGTTGTTATGTATATGAAATCGCTTAATTCTTTATACTTCAAGAGGAGTCTTTTCCGTTACTTTTCGGCTTCTTCGTCGGTTAGGCAGCTCGACACACTCATCCCTCGTTGTGGGAAAATCAAGCGAAAATACTGTCGCTGGAATATAGAATAATTTTGATGACTTACTTAAGTAAATTGTATATACCATGACAACGATTCTAAGGACATATGAAACCAGTATCAACGAACGCTATATTGAGGTTGCAACAAAGGCTTTGAAAGATGGGCAGTTGATAGTATATCCGACAGATACGCTTTACGCAATAGGTTGCGATGCTCTTAATGCGCGTGCTATCGAGAGAATCTGTCGTCTGAAGAATATTAATCCGCAAAAGGTTAATCTGTCGATTATATGTAATGATATATCGCAGGCTGCCGAGTATGTAAGGATTGACAATAGGGCTTATCGTATTCTGAAGTCGTGTTTGCCTGGTCCATACACATTCATATTGCCTGCCGCCACTACATTGCCTAAGATATTCAAGGGACGTAAGGTGGTTGGAGTACGTATTCCGAATAACGATATAGCTCGGTGTCTTGCTCATGTGCTTGGTAATCCGCTGCTATCAGCCTCGGCGCTGAGTGAGACTGATGTAGATTTTATGCACGAAATCGTAAATCCGGAAATGATAGCACGCAGATATGAATCAGAGGCATCATTTGTTATTGATGGAGGTGAAGGTCGCACTGTATCATCTACAGTAGTCGATCTTACTGATAGTTCCAATCCGGTAATTGTCAGAGAGGGTGCCGGGAACTTTGAGATGTAGTTTTATCGTCATTCTTCATCAGGCATTTTTATCGGCGGATATAAATGATATATCTGTAATTTTTTTCGATTAAAGGGAGTTCATTAAAGAAAAATTTCTTTAAATTTTTCATGTCTATAAAATTATTGATTAATTTTGTGATGCTCATGTCGGAAATGGCGTGATGCATTCTGTCATTGCAATAGAAACAAGCATATAAACAATAATAAACCCAATCAAAATTCAATTATGTCAAAGGTAACTGTAGTAGGTGCCGGTAATGTAGGTGCCACCTGTGCAAATGTATTGGTTACACGTAATGTAGCCGACGAAGTAGTACTTATCGATATCAAGGAAGGTCTCTCTGAGGGAAAGGCCATGGATATCATGCAGACAGCCAATCTGCTTCATGTCAACACTCACATGACCGGTGTGACCAATGACTATGAAAAGACAAAAGACAGCGATATCGTTGTTATTACTTCTGGTATTCCCCGCAAGCCCGGTATGACCCGCGAGGAACTTATCGGAGTAAATGCCGGTATCGTTAAGTCGGTTATGGAAAATGTGCTCAAGTACAGCAAGAACCCCATAATCATTTGTGTTGCCAATCCTATGGACACACTGACATACCTTATCCACAAGACATCCGGTCTGCCCAAGAATCGCATTATCGGTATGGGTGGTGCCCTCGACAGCTCTCGCTTCAAATATTTCCTTAGCCTTGCATTAAACGCTAATCCTAACGAAATCGAGGGCATGGTTATTGGTGGTCATGGCGATACAACAATGATTCCTCTGGTGCGCTACGCTGCTTATCGTGGTGTTCCTGCTACAGAATTCCTCCCCAAGGAGCAGCTCGAAAAAGTTGCTGCCGACACAATGGTGGGCGGTGCAACTCTGACCTCACTTCTCGGTACATCGGCATGGATGGCTCCCGGCGCAGCAGCAGCCGAACTCGTGCGTGCCGTACTCCACGATGAAAAGCGTGTGATTCCCTGCTCTGCTCTCGTTGAAGGCGAATATGGAGAAAGCGACATCTGTATCGGTGTTCCCTGTCTTCTCGGCCGCAACGGTATCGAAAAGATTGTAGAACTCTCTCTCAATGAAGAAGAGAAGGCTCTCTTCAAGAAGAGCGCCGAGGCTGTGCGTAAGACTAACGGAGCTCTTGCCGCTGCTCTCTAATGCGTTTAGATTCCGGCATTAATCCGGAATGACGATTAGGTGTTTCCTATTCGAACTAAAATATAAGGCAGAATGTTTTCTGATATAATGGAAACTTTCTGCCTTTATTATCTTTTGGAAGTTTTATTAGTCTGGCATACACAGTGCACGCCGGAATTTTATGTGGACTGTGTATGTCGATAAATCAGTAATATATAAGAATGAAAACAATCAAGTTATTAGTATGTGCCGTATTGCTTTCGTCTGCTATGATTGGATGTGGTAGTCGGAGCGCACAGAATGGTGAAGCCGAAAATACAAATGCTGTTGAGAAAACCGAGGAGGAAATCGCCAATGCAGTTCCCAAGCCTATTGAGCTCGGCCCGAATGATATCCTTGAGTTTGGTGAGCCTCAGCCTATGCCAATTGTCGTAGATTTCTCTGCTTCATGGTGTGGTCCGTGTCGACAGATGCACCCCATCTTCGATAAACTGGCTAAGAAATACCATGGGAAGGTACAGTTTATATATGTGGACATTGACAAGGCTCCGCAACTTGCCAAGCAGTATGGTGTGGAGGCCGTGCCTACATTGCTGTTCGTAAACAAAAAAGGTGAGATTGACCGTAATATCGGTTTTATGTCGGAAGATGCCATGGAGGCGGCTGTTCAAAGCATCATGCCAACAGATACAGCTCCGCGCATCGAGCCTCGTTAAATAAAAAAAGTCCTGACTAAAAGTCAGGACTTTTTTTTGTGGGCGCTGAGGGATTCGAACCCCCGACCCTCTGCTTGTAAGGCAGATGCTCTGAACCAGCTGAGCTAAGCGCCCGTTAGGGAAAATTCGGAAATTCCGAACTTAATCATTGAGAATACTCGATTTTAAGATGACTTCTCATCTGTGGGCGCTGAGGGATTCGAACCCCCGACCCTCTGCTTGTAAGGCAGATGCTCTGAACCAGCTGAGCTAAGCGCCCGTTAGGGAAATCCGGAAATTCCGGAACTTTAATCACTGAGAACACTCGATTTTAAGATGTCTTTTCATCTGTGGGCGCTGAGGGATTCGAACCCCCGACCCTCTGCTTGTAAGGCAGATGCTCTGAACCAGCTGAGCTAAGCGCCCTGTGTTCTCCGTTAAAGCGATGCAAAGTTACGGCTCTTTTATATAACTTTCAAATTTTTGAGCGACTTTTTTTTGAAAAAATTCAAGCCGAGGCTGCTTAATTTGTGTGTGATAGATGTAATGTTTTGAATTATAGAGTTTTACTGGTGGAATGCGTTTTTGCAAAAAAAATGACATATTGCCCATTCGATAATATTGGGAACATGAGTACAACGCCAAATGTTAAACACAATAAAAAATTTCATTCATGGTTAAACCTTTTTTTGTATAAATACTCCAACAAAGCGTACTAATTTTCCAAAAAAAGATTGTCCTCATAAAATATCACTACGCGTTATGCTGAAATTCTTACGTAAGCCGTTGATGGCTTTCGCATTACTTATTTTTACTGTTGCCGGTGCAAAGGCTTATACCGTAAGCGGCACTGTTACCGATTCAATAGGAGAACCGATGATTGAAGCTACAGTAAGGCTTCTGTCAGTAAAAGACAGCTCTTTTGTTAAAGGTGGAACAACAAATATCGACGGACGATTCAGTCTCTCAGGAATAAATCGCGGCAACTATATCGTACAGACTTCATATATAGGATATGATCCTTCAAATACAGATGTCAATGTGGCGTCATCAAATGTACGTCTTAAGCCAATTGTGCTTAAGGAATCTTCGATTATGCTTAAGGAGACTGTTGTGACTGCGGTTAAGACAGAAATTGTAGTGAAAGAGGATACCGTTGAGTACAATGCAGGCTCCTACAAGACTCAGCCTGGTGCCGCTATGGAGGAATTACTGAAAAAGCTCCCCGGTGTAGAAGTTGATTCTGATGGAAAGATTACCGCACATGGCAAGGAAGTCACAAAAATACTTGTCGATGGCAAGGAATTTTTCTTCGATGACCCAAAAGTAGCCTCGAAAAATCTTCCTGCGACTATGATTGATAAGCTCCAGGTTGTAGACCGCAAGAGCGATCTCGCGCGCCTTACTGGTGTCGACGACGGCGAGGAGGAAACTGTAATAAATCTTACCGTGAAGCCAGGTATGAAAAATGGCTGGTTTGGCGTGGCCAATGCCGGAGCGGGCACCGATAGCCGCTATGCAGGCGATTTTAATGTAAATCGCTTCTGGAACGGAAATCAGATAACATTTCTGGGCAATTTCAACAATATAAACCAGCTTGGATTTACCGACAGCAACGGTAGCCGTTTTCGTCGTTTTGGAGGAAACAACGGCGTGAATACGTCTCAGTCGCTTGGATTCAATTTCAATGTCGGTCGCCAGGACGAGACATTCCGTGCCGGTGGAGATGTATTGTATAGCCACACGGATCAAGATACACGCAAGCGTCAGGAACGACAGTATATATTTCCCGACTCGGCGTCATACCTCAATTCGCAGAGCACATCGCGCGACAAAGGACACAACGTGCGTGGCGACTTCCGTATAGAGTGGAAGCCCGATTCGTTTACCACACTGGAACTGCGCCCGAGATTCTCATTCAATTTCAATCATTCGCTGAGTGCCGACAGTTCTCTTACATCCGCCGGTGATGCAATGCGTTCGCCTGTCAACCGCAGTATAAACACCGGCGATTCAAAAGGAAACTCCTATGAAGCCGGTGCCGAGTTGTGGTTCAACCACATGTCCAAAAGCCATCCCGGGCGTTCGTTCTCACTTATGGCCGAGTATTCAATGTCTAATGTGCGCGAGGACGATTACTCCTATTCATGGAACAAGTTCTTCACCCCGGGCGTAGACCCCGACGATCTGCAGGACCAGTATACCGACAATCACACGTGGAGCAATACTGTAGGATTTCGCGCCACATGGACCGAGCCTATAGGTGATGCGAAGAAGGGACGTTTCATCGACATAAGCTATCGCATGAGCTATCGTTGGAACAATGCCGACAAGATGGTGTATGACCATCCTGTCACATATCCCGGCGATGGATCAGATCCTGTGATTGACTATCTTGAAGAGGTATGGAACCCCGACCTTTCCAACCGTTTCCGCAACACCTTCTTCAACCAGCGCATACAGGTTGGATTCAAAAAGATAAGCAAAGATTTTAATTTCAATGTAGGAATCGGGCTTACACCCTCCATGTCAAAGAGCGACAACCTTATCAACACCGAAAAAAACATTTCGCGATGGGTGTGGAACATAGCTCCGTTCCTCCGTTACCGTCACAAACTGTCAAAGACACGCAGCATCACACTCGATTATCGTGGCCGTACCTCTGCCCCATCAATGACACAGTTGCAGCCCGTGGCCGACATGTCCAACCCTTTGCGTATTGTCGTCGGTAATCCCAATCTCGACCCATCGTTCTCCCACAATGTTCGTCTCCGCTTCCAGGACTTCAATGCCGACGCACAGCGCTCCATAATGGCTATGGCTGACGCGCAGGTCGTGCAGAACGCCATAGTCAGCAAGACCACATTCAACCAGCAGACCGGCGGTCAGCAGACCACATATGCCAATGTCAATGGTAATTGGAATGCCGGATTCTTTGCGATGATGTCAATGCCTCTGCGCAATCGCCACTGGCAGACAAACATACATATCTTCTCACGCTATACCCAGTCGATAGGGTTCAACAACGGTAAGCGCAACCGTAGCGGGGCATTCAATTTCCGTCCGTCACTCGGGCTTGCGTTCCGTACGGATGTCTGGGATATCGAACTTCGCCCGTTCTATGGACTCCAGACTACCCGCAATTCGCTCAAAAGCGTAAACAGCAACGACATTACCAACTATGGCGCCCGTTTCAACGGGCAATGGTATGCGCCTTTCGGCTTGGTATTGAGCACCGACCTTAGTTTTACTGCCAACCGCGGCTATGCAGCAGGCTATGATTCCGACGAATGGATGTGGAATGCCCAGATTTCCTATCAGTTCTTGCGCGAGCGCAACGCTACCATATCGATAAAGGCCTATGATTTGCTACAGAACAAAAAATCGCTTAACCGCAGCGTAACAGCGAGCTATATCGACGATACAAGTTACAACTCGCTCACACGCTATTTCATGTTGTCATTCTCGTATCGTTTCAATACATTCGGGAAAGGTAAACGCCCCTCCGGATTCAATGAAGCCGTAGGGCCTGGCGGCCATGGCGGACCTCGCAGAGGTCCCGGCGGCGGACGTCCGCCGCGTTTCTGATATTGCATATGATTAATGTATTGCTTATGATGTCGCCAGTTTATCACCGGATAGGCGACATCTCTTTTTGCGTATTCGGGTATTTATCGTTAATTTTGCAGGAAATCGATTCTGCAAATCAATAACATATGAATTTAAAATTTTCAAACATCATCATGTCAGCAACATTGCTTGCCACCACGGCCGCATGTACCGGCACATCATCGGAGGATGGCAAGATGATTGACAAACCCGATTTCAAGAGCGCCGACGGCATCTTCAGTATCGATGCGCTTGAGGCGCTCGGACGTGTGTCGGGGCCAGTAGTATCACCTGATAAGACAAAGGTCCTGTTCGGCGTTAGCTATGAGAGTGTTGAGGAAAATGCCTCAAACAATGATCTCTATGTAATGAATGTCGACGGTACCGACACTCAGCGTATTACACGTACGCCCAAATCCGAGAGCAACGCCGTATGGATTGAGAATGGCAAGCGTATCGCTTTCCTCTACCCCGATGGCGATGCCATGCAGGTATGGGTCATGAATGCCGACGGCAGTGGCCGCAAGTGCGTGAGCAAACTCGAAAAAGGGGTGAGCGGATTTGTAATCTCTCCCGACGAGAAACATATATTGATGGTAAGCAACGTGAAATACTCACGTAAAGCCTCCGATGTATATTCCGATCTACCCAAGGCCACAGGTCGAATCATTGACGACCTTATGTACAAGCACTGGGATGAATGGGTGACAGAGATTCCCCATCCTTTCCTCGGGGCTTTTGACGGAAACGAAGTTACCGATGTTACTGACATAATGGCCGACGAGCCTTACGAAGCTCCGATGAAGCCATTCAGCGGTATCGAGTCGTTTGCTTGGTCGCCCGATAGCAAGAAACTCGTATACGTGTCGCGCAAGAAAACCGGTGTGGAGTATGCACTCTCTACCAATTCCGACCTCTATCTCTACGACCTTGCATCAAAGAGTGTGACCAATCTTACCGAAGGGGTGGGCGGCTACGACACAGCTCCCGCATTTTCTCCCGACGGCACTCAGCTTGCGTGGCTCAGCATGGAGCACGACGGGTATGAGAGCGATAAAAACCGGATAATGCTGATGGATATGTCTACCGGCGAGAAGCGCGACCTTACAGCCGCATGGGACTATACTGTCGATGCCATTTCCTGGCAGCCTTCCGGCCGCGGACTTTTCTTCCTGGCATATCGCGACGGTGTGCGTCCGGTATTTGCAATCGGTCTTGACGGAACAATCAGTGTCGTAGCCCAGGGTGAATTTGACTACGACGGTCTGGCCCCTGTAAGTGATGCCGCACTTGTGACCATGTGCCATTCCATGCTCCGTCCCAACGAACTATATTATGCGGCTTCCGGCGAAGAACCCCGGGCTATCTCCTCCGTCAACGATGACATCTATGCTCAGCTGACGATGCCTACCGTAGAGCGCCGCATGGTACCCACCACAGACGGAAAGGAGATGCTTACCTGGATTGTAAAACCTCAGAATTTTGATCCCACACAGAAATATCCCGGACTTCTGTACTGCCAGGGTGGGCCCCAGCAGGCCGTGAGCCAGTTCTGGAGTTATCGCTGGAATCTTGCTCTTATGGCCGCTCACGGCTATGTGGTGATTGCGCCCAACCGCCGCGGCCTCCCGGGATTCGGCACAGAATGGAACGCGCAGATTTCCGGAGACTATCCCGGACAGAACATGCGCGACTACCTCTCGGCTGTCGACCATGTAAAGACTGAGCCATGGATTGACGCAGCTCATATCGGTGCCACCGGAGCAAGCTACGGAGGTTTCTCGGTTTACTGGCTTGCCGGCAACCACGACCACCGTTTCGCATGCCTTATCGCACATGCCGGCATCTTCAATATGGAGGCACAGTATCTTGAGACTGAAGAGATGTGGTTTGCCAACTGGGACATGGGTGGCGGCGCATGGAATGCTCCTGCCGACACCAAAGACTTCCCGGACTACGGAGCATATTGGAACAAGAGCAACCCCACCGCACAGCGCACATTTGAGATGTCGCCCCACCGTTTCGTCGACAAATGGGATACACCCATACTCATTACCCACGGTGAGTACGACTATCGCATACTGTCGTCGCAGGGCGAGATGGCATTCAATGCCGCCAAGCTCCGCGGAATACCTGCCGAGATGCTTATCTTCCCCGACGAAAACCACTGGATTCTCAAGCCCCAGAACGCTATCCTCTGGCAGCGTGTATTCTTCCGCTGGCTCGACCGCTGGCTAAAGGGCAAGCCCTACACCGCCGATACCGACAATACCGACGAATAATCCTCACACATATGATGAAGAAAGATGGCTGTGTTCCCGAATGGAACACAGCCATCTTTCTTCATGATTGAGTCATAGTAATAAATGAGAATAAATTCTTCAATCATTCAAAAATCATGAGAATCTACTGGTGTAAAATTGCCACAGACTATAATCTGTTATAAATCAATGAATTACCCCCCCCCATTTTGCGAAAATAAACAATTTATTTTATGAAATGGTGCAAATCGATTACTTTAGCTGTTTTTTCAACACCTTTTTGAGTAGTAATTTCAATATTTCTCTATAACTTTGCAAAAGTTTACTTATCTCTTATCAAGAGATGCAGCAATATAGAATAGAACACAGTAGGTAAAACTGCGCGGCTGACTCTTTATAAAGAATGGTAATAATATGTAATAAAGTAATATGGTTATTAGGAAGTTACTATGCCCTCTGATTATAGCGGTATGTGGTCTACCTGCATACTCTCAAGGCATTGCATTGAAGTCAAATATCCTATCCGACGCATTTCTTAATATTAATGTGGGGGCAGAGGCTACTATTGCGCCAAAATGGTCGGTGGATTTGACTTGTGATTTCAATGCATGGACTGTAGACACTCATAAATGGAAACATTGGGTTGTACAGCCTGAATTACGCTATTGGTTCTGCGATCCATTTGCTGGACATTTCATAGGTGCACATCTCCTTGGCGGTCAATACAACATAGGTAATATCAACAATGGTATAAATTTTCTCGGTACTGATTTCTCACGTCTTTCCAACGAGCGTTTTCAGGGCTGGTTTGTCGGCGCCGGTATAGCTTACGGATATGCATGGGTACTTGGCCGACATTGGAATATTGAGGCTGAAATCGGATTTGGTTGGACTTATACCCGCTACGAGTCATATCCTTGCACACATTGCGGTAACAAGATTGACAATAACCGTCCACACAATTATGTAGGCCCTACAAAGGCCGCCCTAAATATCGTATACTTATTTTAAATCCGGTCGTATGATGAAGAAATTGTTTTCTCTACAGCTCTGTATCGCTACAGTACTGTCGGCATATGCCGTCAATCCGGCCGATGTTGCCATATGCGATGCTTCAATGACACGTCAGGGCGACGCCATGAATGTTGCTTTGTCGCTTGATTTACATTCCATGGATATCGCGCGTTCGAAAGCAGTGCTGTTTACACCGTTTATTACCAACGGTACTGACACAGTTGCGTTGCAGCCTGTAGGCATATATGGACGCACACGGTATTATCAGCAGTTGCGCCACGGTACCGACGGCGATCTCGTTGTCGTGCGCGATTCAGAGCGCCCCGACACTTTGGTTATCGACCGCTCGGTTCCTTATGTCTCATGGATGAATGGCGCCTCTCTGCGCGTACGGTGCACTGATATTGCATGCTGCAATAAGCCGATTGCCGAATTCGCTACCCCCGATTTAAGCCGTTATGCCGAGTATGAGCCCCGTTGGGTGTTTGTGCAGCCCGATGCCGAGCGTGAAAAGCATTTTGAGCTTTCCGGTTCAGCTTTTATTGACTTCCCTGTCGACCAGACTGTGATTTATCCCGAATATCGTCGCAATACAGTAGAGCTTGCAAAAGTGCAGGCCACTATCGATTCTCTCCGCGGCGATGGCGACATTACAGTTACCAACGTATGGCTCAAGGGTTTCGCATCGCCTGAAAGTCCCTACAGTCATAACCGGGACCTGGCTATCGGACGTACTGCGGCTCTCAAGGCCCATATAATGAAGCTCTACAACTTCCCTGACCAAACGGTGCTTACCGACTATGAGCCGGAGGACTGGGCCGGACTTAGACGCGCTGTGCTTTCGTCAAATCTTGACAACCGGGATGCCATACTTGCCCTTATCGACTCTGACATGGAGCCGGATGCAAAAGAGGCGCGTATCAAAAAGCTATATCCTGCCGACTATCGCTTTATGCTTAACAACTTCTATCCGGCGCTTCGCCATACCGATTATCGCATTGAGTACAATGTGCGCCGGTATACCGATATCGACGAGATAAAGCGCATATTGCGTGAACGGCCTAACCATCTCAGTCTTAACGAACTCTATCTTGTGGCTCAGAGTTTTGACCCGCAGAGCGACGAATATATAAAGGTGTTTGAGACAGCTGCCGCGATGTTCCCCGACGCTCCCGACGCACATCTCAATGCTGCAAATGCCGCCATGAAACGTGGTGACCTTACTTCGGCTTCGCGTTATCTCGCCAAGGCCGGCGATTCTCCTCAGGCCGACTATGCCAGAGGTGTGTTGTTCCTTATGCAGGACGACATCGCGAAGGCTGCCCCTCTGATGAGGCGCGCTCGCAGAGCCGGAATCACCGAAGCTGACTCCGCACTCGAATACATAGACTTCAAATCCGCTAAATAGTGCACAAGATACATTAACTGTAAAGTAATTAACCCAAAATTATATTTTAAATGAAACCTATCAATTATCTATCAATGGCTGTTGCCATTCTTGCGATGGGAGGATTTACCGCCTGCTCCGATGATACTATCGAGGTAGACGCTCCCGATCAGGGCAATGGCATCGTTGAGGTCGATGGTGCTGCTACATATATGCAGATTGCTATCAGCGACCCCTCCACTTACGGTGGACGTGCCATTACTGACGACTTTGACTACGGTGACGCTTCCGAGCGTGCAATCAAGGATTTCTTCCTGTTCTTCTATGATCAGCAGGGACATCTTATTGGAGAGGGCCAGAGATCTCTTGTTGCTGAATGGACCCTTGAAGCCGGTTCTGCATCAGGCTCTCATGACCAGATGACTGACAAGTACACAAGAGTTGTTAAGGTTGTGCAGTCGGTAGGCGATAGCAAGCCTTATTATGTAGTATGTATAGCTAACCCCACTGCTGCACTCACAGGGAGTGACGATAATTTTGCCACCACCGATGCAATTCGTACAGTAGCACGTAACGGGTTCCTTTCTGATGATAAAAACTTTATCATGTCCAACTCTGTGTATTTCGATGAGAATAATATACGAGAGATGGCTACTCGTATCAGCATTGATCAGCTCTACGATACAGAGGAAGCTGCAAAAAACTCTAATAAACCGGTCGATGTATACATCGAGCGTATGGCTGCCAAAGTTACTCTTACTGCTACTGGCAATTCAGGAGATAGCAATGACATTCCGGTAGCTAATGGTGCTTTAGATATTAAAGATGAAAATGGCAATCCAATAAAACTTACATTTGTGCTTGAAGGCTGGGGCGTAAACAACGAAGAAAAGACTTCATGGCTTGTCAAGAACTTCCTTGATGCAAATAACAATCATATGTTCTATGATGTCCTGAAGGAAGGCCTTTCTCCGCAAGGTCAAGTTTGGTGGAATTCCCCTACAAATCATCGTTCTTACTGGGCTACAACTCCTTCTTACTGGAAACAGTCAGCCTCCGACTTCCCCGAGAATGTCGACAAGTGGCGTGATGATGAGGACGGCGAATTTGATACAGATCACGACTGGGCGCTTAATTATAAGTCATATCAGGAGATTCTTGACGCATGTCAGAGCATGGGTAAGGTTTTCATCAACAAGTCGCAGTATTGCATGGAGCATACTATCTCAAGTGTGACAATCAATCTGCCTACCCGTCGTAATGCTGCCACTCCTTCTGTTGTCGTTATCGGCCGTTATAAGATTGCTGATGCTGCTGCTTATACCGACTTCTATAAATATGATGATGGCTACGGTGTTAAGCTCTATCTTGAGGGCGCTATGATTAGCAAGTGGGCTAAACCTCAGAACATCATCAAGAAGATTCAGCAGAAGCAGAATGAGAGTGGTGACTACGTCGATGAATGGGGTGATCCAGAGGATCTTGAGACTGCCGATTATGCCAAGATATTCAAACTTGAGCATCCCCGTAAGGCCGTACGCGGCAATGAACTTGTGCCTGCCCGATTTGTAACCATGCAGCTTGCCGATGACCTTAAGGGTGACATGCTCGGAGAGCATTTTAAACTTGTATATCTTTCCGGATCATCTTCTGAGGGTGCGTACAAAGTTCTTGAAGGAATTTTGTCTCAGACTCTCCGCGACAATCTCGATATCTCGCTCTATCAGTATTGCGACCTCACCGAGAAGTTTGAAGAGGGACGTTGCTACTACAACATCCCTGTAGAGCATAACTATACTGCACCGGAAGCAGGCTCTGAGGATACTTCTCTCAAGGCCGGTGACTACGGTATCGTTCGTAATCACGTATATCGCATCAACATTACCCAAATAACCGGTATCGGCAATGGTGTAGGCAATAAGAACGAGCCTATTATCGTGCAGTCGAAGTCGAAAGACAACTTCATAAAGACCCGTATCAACATCCTTCCCTGGAAGATTGTGACACAGTCTGCCGAGCTCAAGCCTCTTGATTAACTTTCGGTGACCGTGACCGATACGTCGGTTTCCTTATTTCATACATACGGCGGGGCTTCATCGCCACTGCCGGGGAGTACCCCGCCGTATGTGTTTTTCAATACTCCCGCTCAGACAGCCGTCTGACTCTCTCCATCTCCTTTCTCCGCAAGATTCTCTCTCCACCTTATCATGTCGGAGTTGTTTGCACAGTTCTGACACATAAACCAATCGAAGCTATCTCTACATGAATGGCAAATTTCTGACTAAGATTATTTACTCCTGTCTTGCATTTATCGGAGCCGTGGGCGCAAGCTCATGCGATGCGTTGTACGAAGACCTGCCGGAGTGCGTCGTAACCTATAAGGTGCGTTTCACTTACGACATGAATATCAAGTTTGCCGACGCTTTCTCCCATGAAGTAGACAAGGTGACTCTATATGTATTCGACAGTGATGACCGTCTGGTGTGGCAGCGTACCGAATCGGGCGAGAGTGTCAAGGCCCGCGACTATGCCATGACCGTAGATCTCCCGGCCGGCACTTACGACATGATAGCATGGTGCGGCGGTACATCACCCATTGACGATGCCCGTGGATTCTCGGTGGGCAACGGCTCTGAACCTGTCACCAAGGCCGACCTGTGCAGCCGCATGGAGCGCACGGTATCTGCCGGTGACGGCACCCATAGTTCCGACCGCGACCTTCACCGTCATTTCCATGCCATGGCCGATAATGTGGTGTTTCCCGACATTATCGACGGAGAGTGTGAGGTAGCTGTAATGAATCTGACCAAGGATACCAATGTAATCCGCGTGGTGCTGGTGCATCTCAATGGCGAACCTATCAATCCGGACCATTTTACTGTTACAGTCACCGACGCCAATGGCTGGCTCGGCTACGATAATTCGCGGCTTGCTGACAGCGAAATTACCTACAGCCCGTGGTCGAAACGCTCGGGTACGACATCGCCCGACGGCGTGACTGTAGTGCCTACAGCTCTGATTACCGAACTGTCGGTGTCGCGTCTGTTCCACGGCACCCGCCCCATGCTTACTATCTATAACCTTCGCGACGACAAGGTAGTGTTGTCGCAACCGCTTATTGACTATCTTCTTATGGTAAAGGGCGAATACAATCGCCATATGTCCGACCAGGAATATCTCGACCGCGTCGACGAATATAATATGACCTTTTTCCTCGACTCCGACGACTCGTGGTATACCCGCTACGGCATATATATCAATTCTTGGAAAGTAGTGATTAGCGATACAGATCTTAACTGATTATGCAACATCCATTCACTGGCTCTTTGAGACGCCTCGACATATTGCGGACTGTATGCGCCATTGCTGTCATCGCTATGGTTATAGGCCTGCTGCCATGCTGCGCTCCTGTCGGTGATGCTGCCGGATATGAGCCGTCGTCGCAGGAAGTTGAGATAAACTTCACCCTTCCTAAGATAAAGGTCTCGCGCTCCTCGTCGGAGACATGGGACCAATTCGCTCCGCAGGAAGAGGGCAATGAACTTGAGAATTATGTGTCGCCGCGTACTCTCCGCATTCTGATTTATAAAGCCTCCGACAACAGCTATGTCGGCTCGGCCTCTGCCTTTGAGATTGTGGCTGAGAGCGATGGCGGTTCCTCTTTTCGCGGACGCGTGCGCTTTGCTGTCGATGATGAGGGCAATATGGCTGCTCTCAATCCGGGTGTCGCCTACAAGTTCATGGCATTTGCCAATTGTCCGCAGCTTGCTGGGCTGCCTCCCGCTCCCGAGCCTGCTGATGTGGCTGTAGAGCGTGTGGCCAAATTGTTTTTCGAGCGTCTCACCGTCGAGTCGATGCAAAATTCTTACATACCGATGTGGGGCGTGTCGACCGTTACTGTTCCCGCCTATGAAGGCACTCTCGATATCGGAGGCATCGATATGCTCCGCTCCATGGCAAAGATTGAGATAAGTCTCGGCGTGGATTTTAATCCCGGCGAGGAGGTGTTTGCAATTACCGGAGTCGAGGTTGGCGGTACGGATACAGCCGACGGAAAGGTCAACGGACGCAATAGCCGGGGCTATTATGTGCCCCGCGACTTCGACACGGTCGACCGTACCGGCAAATTGTTTCTCGATCCTGACAATCCGGCTCAGTCTCCGGTGTCGTTCAATCCGCTCGACACCTTGGTTGTCAATGATGTGATTTCCATGCCTGCCCGCGACGGAAAAGTTGTATTCTATCTTCCCGAATACGAGACAGGCGACCACTATTCGTTTGTTGTGGCTCTGAAGGGTGACAATGGTTCGGTCGTAAGAGGACGCCTGTTTTTTGCCAGTTTCAACGACGGGCAGGTGGCCGGATACTACGACAAGATAATACGCAATCACTGGTATCGATTCAATATTACCGCCATACCGGCCAACAGTGTCCTTGAGGCTGTAGTGCAGGTAGTGCCTTATGGTGAGGTGGATCTGAAGCCCGATTTTGGCATTGACGACGGTAAGGGACACTTTGTACCTATCGAGTGGGACTATGGACTCATATATTATGATCCGGAGACCGGAAAGTATTATGACGAGTCAAAGAATCATGAGATAGAGAATCCCTTCAATACAGTCGATCCCGGTACCGGACGCGCCATCATCTCAGATGATAATACAATTCTCTACTACAATGATGTGTCGGCAAATATATATTATCTGCCCGACAACTATACGCAGATCAAGAATCCCTACAGCGAGGCCTCTACAGTGATTTTGACTGATATTGTGGATGGAAAGGAAGTCAAATCGAAATGGACACGCATAAGTACCGTTTCAGACAGCCGTACGCTCTACTATTATAATCCGCTTGATTTCAGTTTCCGCGCTCCCGACGGCACTACTGAGGTGACACGTGTGATGAGAAAAGCCTGGAAAGGCGTGATACAGTTTACTGTAAATGAAGTTTCACGACCTGTGTATTACTACAGCATAGAGAACGATACTTATTACACCACATTGACACAGACCGGCGACAAGGTGGAACTATCGGGTGAAATCCCCAATCCGTTTTCCGGCAATTAAGTAAGAAATGAATACAAATGTTATGCGACATATATCATCCATTCTGGCAATCATATTATGTATGGTGGGGCTCAGTTCGTGTGTGGATGAGTTTGACCATGGAGTGGGCCGGATAGGCGAGGGCTGCGTCACTATTCCCGTGACGGCCTCTTTTGACGCGCCCGACGCTGTTGTGCTGAATTCGCGCAGTACCGGCGGCACATCGGGTACTGCCATTGAGGACATACACACCCTCTGGCTTATGGTATACAGTCCCGAAGGCGAGCGCCTGGTGCAGTATCCCGTATATGGAGAGGCAGCCGGTACTCCCTCAATCAATTTGCTTGATATCAAAGTGTCGGATGTAGCGCACAAACTTGACGACAACCGCCTGCCCGATGAGAAACCCGATCTGTCCGATATCTCCACCGGTAAGGTAACTTTTAGTCTTACCATACCTATGGGCCGCTATTATATTTATGCTGTGGCCAATCTCGACGTTGCCGGCATTGCGAAGGACGGTTCCGACCCGTTTGCCACGCGTGAGGGGATGCTCGGGTACAAATGTACATGGAACAATGCCGACAATTGGGCTGCTACAGGCGATAACGACGAGATGTTCGGAGTGTTTACCGTCAACAATCCCGACCGCAACGCCACTGTAGACCAGCTGTCGGTGATTACCGACCGTACGTCTGCCATCCACAGTTGGGTGAAGCGTCTGGCCTCTAAGGTGACGGTGGCTTTCAATGGTTCGGATCTTTACGATAACGTGCAGGTATTCATATCAAGCATACAGATAAAGGATATACCCCGCGAGTGCACACTGCGCCCTGGCGATGCCCTCACCAACCGTCCCGGACTTGATGCCGAAGGTCGCGAACTTAACGGTCGTGATGCGAAAGTGCGCGACAAAGTGTTGTTTGCGCAGGGACAGACTGTAACTGTGCAGGAGCTTCCCGATGATGGGTCGGGCATACGCCCTGCCGACTATCTGCATGTATGCAATGGCTCACATCCTTATCTCGGCAAGGGTAAGGAAGAGGAGACCGATGGGAATGACCACGCTATTATCGACCGCTATCATGCCCATGATTATGAACATTCGCTGTTTTTCTATGAGAATTGCCAGGGAACAGGCAAGTCGAAGAAACAGGATGCTATAAACAATGATACAAAAGAGGAGATTCCCGACTATAAGGTGGATTTCCCGAATCCCGATGCTTCGGTTGAAGGCTCCGGCTGGAAGGATGAAAAGCCTTTTGGCACATATGTGGAGGTCAGAGGCTACTACCGCTGTACTTCCAACAGCGCATATGCGACTGCCGGCGATATCGTGTACCGCTTTATGCTCGGGCAGGATACCGATAAGGATTATAATGCTCTGCGCAACACCCATTATAAACTTACTTTGTGCTTTAAAGGATACGGCAACGATGCCGACTGGCATATAGAATATAATGAGCCGGCGGGCATACAAGTGACTACTCCGCAGTATATCAGTTATCTTTACAATAAGTCGATGAACCTTACGGTGAAGATATCAGGAATACTTAAAGATAATTATAAGTTGCGTGCTGAGATAGTTGAGGGGTCCGGCGAGACTTACTGGCGTCCATGGGGCGACGGCTCTAAAGACTTCCCCCTGCCTGACAAGGACAAAGATCCCATAACTCCTGCCAATTTCGCCTATTTGCACGGAGATGTAAATGTTGATGGGCCCTGGAACAGTTTTCTGTCAATGCGACGTACCAATGCGTTGGAGGTAACCGGCTCGTCGCCAAGTGATAATAAGAAATTTTATGAAGAGCATAAAAGAGGTTGGCGCACTTACGACGTAAAGGATGGAACCCATTATGATGATGATGACGGCAACTATAGAGTATCTGTATCTAAGCGTAATGAAGTTGGTGTGGCGGTAGAGCGTATATTTGCCATACCTCTGTATACCCGTGAGAAAAATCTTATTACCGGAACCGGTTATACCGGTAATAATCCGTATACAGCCTATCCTCGAAAGGAAAGAATAAAATTTACTGTTGTCGATGCTTCTGGAGTGCCTGTAAGTGGTATTGACCCTGTGTATGTGGATGTAATCCAGGTGCGTAGGATTGTAAATCCTAAGGGGGTATGGCGCCGTAAGGGCAGCCGCGAGCCTTTTAATGTAACGCTGATGCGACTCTATACCGACAATGACTACATACACCTTAATCCGAATGCTGCATTTGAAGAATTTAATTCCGACGGCTCTTGGAGCGCAGAGGTTGTGGCCGGCGGTGACAATATAATATCGTTAAGTTCTACCCCCAAAGGTAGTGGCGATGCTGTGGCTCAGACTAATGTGAGGCGTATCGAAGGTGCTTCGGAGCATCCTATTGATTTTACTATCAATTTCAATGGCTCGGAAGGGTGTGCTATAGTAAGGGTGCGCTATCATAATTATACCTGCGAGCACGATATATTCTGTCGCAACGGTTACGATCCCATTGCGATTAGCGACGGAGGTGCTAAATGGTATTCATATAATGTCTACCGCTTTGACGGCAAAAAAGCTATCCTTGCAAAATCGCCACTCCAGGAAGGTTCATTTTTCCGCGGACAGAATTATACGGCAATTCTGGCAAGCAATAACGATAGAGAGGGATATAAGCCGTTCCAAAGGACAGCTTCCGAAGGCTTGTGGGTAATTAAACCTGATGCGAAAATCTCCGACGATGAGGTGCAGATACGTTCTTCAGCTAATTGGAGTGATCTTAGATGGCATCCCACAGATAATAGGCCGGATGTTTCATGGAAAATATCCAATGAAGATATGCATATCGCACAGATTGCTGATTATTTAGCTATTGCCTCGTCAGAACTTCAATCCGACATAAAGAACGCATATGGAGTGCTGTATGCCGATGGTGCCAAAGGTACCGCTATTACTGTAAAGGATGCATATGGCTACGATTATGTCGATGGTCGTGACTCAGAAAAAGGTATGCGCGGAGTGATAGTATATAATGCGAAAAACAGCCGCCAGATATTTTTTCCGATAGGAAAACATGGTCTGGGTAGGCGTAAATCCGGGTATATAGCGAATAATAATGATTCTCCGGGAACTCTTCGTTATGCCGGTAGAACTGAATATTATGGATTTAATTCCAATGATGGTGCTAAGCTGAAGGATAGGCCTCTTTTTTATGATTTATATAGGCGCTATGGTGCGGTATATTGGTGTCGCGACTATGTATTTGATATTAAAGGAGACTATAATAAATCTTCGGCATTTGATTTGAATTATTTTACTATGGGATTTCAAGGATATGGAAATGACGCTATGCCCCAAACGTCATATGGTAGTGGAATAGTAGAGCCGCAGGGATGTTTTGTCCGCACGGTAGTCGGCGCTGATGCCGATGTGGTTGTGCCTGAATGATTGTTACCTATCCGGTAAGAGTTGTGTGTGCAAATAAGTATGATTGGCGATACAACTCCTGATTCCCGAAAGATAATGATGTGCATTCCCGAAGTCTCAGACAGATGATTTCGGGAATGCACTTTGTTCAGTCATTTGCTACGATAAAATGAATTTGGTATCGCACCCTTTGGGCTGTGGTATTGGCCAAGTCGCGGGGATTTGCTAATTTTGCGGGTATTTTAGTGTGACGCTGTATATGCGCATCAATTACCGGTGAGTGCAATAGACATCATATTGACATGTGTGCTTTTCGGCTCGATAGCCTACGGAGTATGGAAAGGCCTGATACGTCAGGTCGCTTCGCTCGGAGGTATCGTGCTGGGGCTTGTCGCATGCCGCATATTCGGCTCGCAGGCAGGCACAATGCTTGCGGAGATGCTTCCCGGCACTTTTGAATCGGCTACTTCGGCTGCTATTGTAGGAAATATATTGCTTTTTATCCTTGTATGGCTCACAGTCAGTGTTGTAGCATCGATGCTCCACAGGATTACCCATGCGCTCATGTTCGGATGGCTCGACCATTTGCTTGGCGGCGTCTTTGCCATGTTCAAGTGGCTGCTTGTACTGAGTATCCTGCTCAATCTGTTGTATCTGGCATCTCCGGGCAGCAGTATCTTCACTACCTCCACCCTGATGGATGGCGACATGCTCCCGTGGGTCATGAGAATCGCTCCGAAGATGTTTGGCATAGTCATTGGTACCGAATCCGTGGCCATGCCCGACTTGATATAGCATTGTTGCCCCGACTTGGACGACGCATGCAACAATTGACATGCCTGTCGCGTTTATACACTATAAATATCAGAAGTAAGGACTAAAAACTGTCACTGTAAATATGAGCTCTGATAACAACAATAACCAGAATACAGAGAATGACGACGTAATAAAGGATGTCACCTCCGGCGAATACAAATATGGTTTTGTATCCGACATTGATACCGACGTCATACCGCGCGGCCTGAGCGAGGAGGTGATACGCCTTATATCGGCCAAGAAGCAGGAGCCGGAGTGGCTGCTTGAGTTCCGTCTCAATGCCTACCGCTATTGGCTTACTCTTGATATGCCGACATGGGCTCATCTCGACATTCCACCGATAGATTATCAGGCGATAAGCTACTATGCCGCTCCACGCAAGAAAGAAGGCCCCAAGAGTCTTGATGAGGTCGACCCCGAGTTGCTCGACACTTTTGACAAACTCGGGATACCGCTGGCCGAACAGAAAATGCTCTCGGGAATGGCTGTTGACGCGGTAATGGACTCTGTATCGGTAAAGACCACACACAAGGAGAAACTTGCACGTCTCGGAATAATCTTCTGTTCGTTCTCTGAGGCGGTACGCGATTATCCCGACCTTGTGAGGCGTTATCTCGGCAAGGTTGTGTCATACCGCGACAATTTCTTCGCCGCGCTCAATTCGGCGGTGTTCTCCGACGGGTCGTTTGTGTATATACCCAAAGGTGTGCGCTGTCCGATGGAGTTGTCGACATATTTCCGTATAAACGCTGCCGGCACCGGACAGTTTGAGCGCACTCTGATAGTGGCCGACGACGATTCCTACGTAAGTTATCTCGAAGGCTGTACCGCTCCTATGCGTGATGAAAATCAGCTCCATGCCGCAATCGTGGAAATCATAGTCGAGGACAGGGCTGAAGTCAAATATTCTACAGTGCAGAACTGGTATGCCGGCGACAAGGATGGCCGCGGAGGCGTATACAATTTTGTGACAAAACGAGGTCTTTGCCGCGGCGACTACTCGAAACTGTCGTGGACGCAGGTCGAGACCGGCTCGGCCATCACATGGAAATATCCGGGCTGTATCCTAAAGGGAGAGGGCAGTGTAGGAGAGTTCTACTCTGTGGCGGTAACACGCAACCGTCAGCAGGCCGACACCGGTACAAAAATGATTCATCTCGGGCGCAATACCCGCTCTACCATAGTCAGTAAAGGTATCTCGGCCGGACATAGTCAGAACAGTTACCGTGGACTGGTAAAGGTAGCTCCCGACGCCGACGGATGCCGCAATTACACCCAGTGCGATTCGCTTCTGCTCGGCCCCGACTGCGGCGCACACACATTTCCTTACATTGATGTGCTCAACGATACCGCAGTGGTGGAGCATGAAGCTACAACATCGAAAATCAGCGAAGACCAGGTGTTTTACTGCAATCAACGAGGCATACCCACAGAGGAGGCCATCGGGCTTATTGTCAACGGCTATGCCAAGGAGGTTATGAACAAGCTCCCTATGGAGTTTGCCGTTGAGGCGCAGAAACTTCTTCAGATTTCGCTTGAAGGAAGTGTAGGCTGACGCCTCGGTTAAGTCGAGGCCCGACACCGTTGTCCATGGCTGTAATTCATGCCGCCGGACATTTGAATAACAGAAATAGAAAATATATCATATCAATGGAAGAATTACTTCTCGATATCAAAGACCTCCACGCCTCCATCGACGGCAAGGAGATATTAAAGGGAATCAACCTGCAGGTTCACCCCGGTGAGGTACATGCCATCATGGGCCCTAACGGCTCGGGCAAGTCGACTCTGTCGATGGTGCTCGCCGGTGCTCCGGGTTATGAAGTCACAGGCGGCTCTGTCGACTTTCACGGCAAACAGTTGCTCGACCTTTCGGCCGAGGACCGCAGTCACGAAGGGTTGTTCCTTTCGTTCCAGTATCCGGTTGAGATTCCCGGAGTGACGATGGTCAACTTCATGCGTGCTGCTGTCAACGAGAAACGCAAATATTTCAACGAACCGGCTCTCTCTGCGAGCGACTTCCTGAAACTTATGCGACAGAAGCGTGCCATTGTGGAGCTTGACAACAAGTTGGCCTCGCGCTCGGTCAACGAGGGATTCTCCGGAGGAGAGAAGAAGCGCAACGAGATATTTCAGATGGCCATGCTCGAGCCTCGTCTCGCCATACTTGACGAGACCGACTCCGGTCTCGACATCGATGCGCTGCGCATAGTGGCCGGCGGTGTGAACACTCTGAAGACCGACCGCAACGCCACTATCGTGATTACACATTATCAGCGTCTGCTCGACTATATTAAGCCCGATTTTGTCCATGTTCTCTACAAGGGGCGCATAATCCGCACAGGTGGCCCCGAACTGGCTCTTGAATTGGAAGAGCGTGGCTACGACTGGCTCAAAGAGGAAGTTGACGCACAATAAAAAAACGTTTTGCCTCATGAGCAGCATCGACCAATATATAAGCCTCTACCGCGACAACGCCGCTGACATCGACGCCCATTCGGCGCCGGCAATCAATGCGCTGCGTCCCGCTGCACTTGAGGCTCTGGAGGGGGCCAAGCTCCCCACCATGCGTACCGAAGGATATGAAAAGACATCTATCGAGGATATGCTTGCGCCCGACTTCGGCGTAAACATCTCGCGGGTGCATATCCCGGTCAACGTTGCCGCAACCTTCAAGTGTGAGGTGCCGCGAATGTCTACAGTCATGGGATTCGTGCTCAACGATTCATTCATACCGGCTGAAGGCAATGCCCAGCGTCTGCCGCAGGGAGTCATATTCGGTTCTCTTGCGAAAGTGGCGGCAGATTGTCCGGAACTTGTTGAACGATATTATGGCAAGACCGCTCCCTCCGGCAATGTCGGAGTAGCGCTGAACACTCTTCTCGTACAGGACGGTGTGATTGTGTATGTGCCGCGCGGAGTGCGCCTTGAGAAGCCGCTGCAGCTTGTCAATATATTCAGTTCGAGTGTGCCTCTTGCCGCTTTCCGCCGCGTGCTTGTGATTGTCGACGATGACGCTTCCGCTCAGATTCTCGTTTGTGACCACACACAGGATTGCGACCGGGCATACCTCGCGCAGCAGGTTGTAGAAATAATTGTTGGCCGCAACGCCTCGCTTGAGCTGTACGATATGGAGGAGTCATCGGCTATGACATCGCGCTGGAGCATGACATATGCTACCCAGCGGGAGGGCTCGCATCTGGTGTTGAACGGCACTACTTTGAGCAACGGCACCACACGCAATGACTATACTATCGACATACTCGGCGAACATTGCGATACATTCCTCGGAGGTATGGCCATAGGGTCGGCCAAGCAGCATATCGACAACGATTCGACGGTTAATCACCGTGCTCCTCGCTGCCATAGCCGTCAGATGTTCAAATATATACTTGACGATGACGCGCGTGGCGCTTTTGAAGGAGGAATAACCGTACACCCCGGTGCAATACTGACTGAAGCCTATCAGAGCAACCGCAACCTGCTGGCATCAGACGGAGCGCGAATGCATACCAAACCACAACTGCTGATATATTGCGACGATGTGAAGTGTAGCCACGGCGCCACTACCGGACAGCTTGACCAGGACGCGCTGTTCTACATGCGTCAGCGCGGTATCTCGGAGAAGACTGCACGCACCATGCTCATGCAGGCATTCATGGCCGATGTAATTGACACCGTAGGCCTCGAAGGCTTACGCGACCGTCTGCGCCATCTGGTCGAGATGCGCCTTCACGGACGCACATCCTTCTGCGGCGACTGCCATATACAGCAATAATCCACCCGACTACCTATGGACACTGCTTCATTTCGCAATGACTTCCCGGCTCTTGACCGCACCGTATACGGCAAGCCGCTGATATATCTCGACAATACCGCTACCTCGCAGACACCTTCATGTGTGGTGGAGGCTATCGAGCACGCCTATTACCATACCAAGGCCAACGTGCACCGCGGAGTCCATGCCCTTTCTCAGGAGATGACTCTGCTTCAGGAGAAAGCGCGCGAGCGCGTACGCGGATTTATCAATGCCTCCCATACCTCTGAAATTATATTTACAAGAGGCACTACAGAGGCCATAAATCTCGTGGCGTCTTCCTACGGGCGGCTTATCCCTGACGATGCCGAGATAATAGTAAGCGTGATGGAGCATCATGCAGATATTGTGCCGTGGCAGCTGATTGGACGCGGGGTGACACTCCGCGTAATCCCTATGGATGACAGCGGAGTGCTTGACCTTGACGCTTATCGCAAGCTGTTTAACGAAAAGACCGCGCTTGTGGCAGTGACTCATGTGAGCAATGTGCTTGGGACGGTTAATCCGGTAGAGGAGCTTGTAAGGGAAGCCCACGGTCACGGAGTACCGGTGCTTATTGACGGTGCGCAGGCCGTAAGTCATCGCCCTGTCGACGTTCAGGCCATCGGATGTGACTTTTATGTATTCTCCTCCCATAAGATGTATGGGCCTACCGGTGTGGGTGTACTTTACGGGCGCCGTAATCTTCTTGAGAAGATGCCTCCCTATCAGGGTGGTGGTGAGATGATTGGCCATGTCAGTTTTGAGCATACCACTTTTGCAGAACTTCCATTCAAATTTGAAGCCGGCACCCCCGACTTTATCGATATAGCCGCATTCCATCGCGCTATCGATTATGTTTCCTCTGTCGGATACGGCAATATAGAGGTTCATGAGCGCGAACTTCTGGAGTACGCTACCGGACGTATGACAGAAGAGATACCCGGAGTGCGTATATTCGGTAATGCTCCGGGCAAGGATGCCATAATATCGTTTCTCGTAGGCGATTCCCATCCGTATGACGTAGGCATGCTGCTCGACAAGCAGGGCATAGCCGTGCGTACAGGCCATCACTGTGCCCAGCCTCTTATGCATCGCCTCGACGTCGAGGGCGTCGTACGGGCTTCTTTCGCCATGTATAATACGCGTGATGAGGTAGATGCATTTATCTCTGCCCTCCGCCGTACTGCCGCTATGCTTCTGTAGCCGGAATGCTTCTGCAATTTCCCGTGTGGTGTCGCATACTGTAGGAATTCACTATTATGGTTAATGGAGTCGTCTCCGATTTTCCATAGTGTGGAGATATGGAAAATTCGGGGGAAATGAGTAAATTTGTGGCGGAGGTGACATAGTGATACCACTGCATGTAAGTGGGAATAGATGTTATGTTGCCACATAGTATAACAAACTGACTGATATGGACTACAGAATATTTCCACCGGAAGAGTTGCCTGAGGCGATTATTGATTTGCCTTTGTCAAAGAGCATAAGCAACCGGGTGTTGATAATCAACGCTCTTGCCGGTGGTGCCGGTGTGGTTACGAGGGTTGCCAAGTGCGACGATACCGATGTCATGCTTGCTGCTCTTGGTTCATCGGATGATACAGTGTCAATCGGTGCGGCGGGGACAGCCATGCGTTTTCTGACAGCATATTTCGCAGCCACACCCGGACGTATGGTGACACTTGACGGTTCCGAGCGTATGCGTCGGCGCCCGATAGCACCGCTTGTCGATGCATTGCGCATGTGTGGTGCGCATATCGAATATACCGGAGAAGAGGGCTATCCTCCTCTCAAGATTGAGGGCACCACTCTTGCCGGTGGCGAAATCGAACTTGACGGAGGTGTCAGCTCCCAGTTTGTGTCGGCCCTGCTGATGGTAGCCCCGACAATGTCCGGTGGCTTGAAACTGCATATAAAGGGCGATGTAGTGTCGCAGCCATATATTTCCATGACACTCGGTATAATGGCAGAGTGGGGAGTAGAAGCACAGTGCGAGGGCAATGTGATAACGGTTCCACACGCGTCATACACCCCTGTGGCTTATGCAGTCGAGGCCGACTGGAGCGCGGCGTCATACTGGTATGAACTTCAATCGTTCAGTTTCGGCACTATCGGACTGCGAGGACTTAAAAAGACCGGCAGTATGCAAGGCGATTCCGCACTTCAGGATATTTATCGCAGTTTCGGTATTGTCACAGAGGAGAGCGACGAGTTTGCGGGAGTGCTCGACCTGATGGCCGACCCCGACCTGACGCCACGCTTCGAAGCCGATTTCAGTGCCGTACCCGATATCGCCCAGACAGTGGCTGTAAGTTGTTGTCTTCTCGGTATACCATTCCATATCACCGGCCTTAAAACTCTTAAAATTAAGGAGACTGACCGTCTTGAGGCCTTGCGTCGCGAACTGATGAAGATATCGTTTGTAGTTGATATCGATGACAGCTCGATAGCATGGGAGGGCGCACGCTGTCCGGTCGACGACAATAGCCCCGTGGCGATTGACACTTATGACGATCATCGTATGGCCATGTCTTTTGCCCCTGTTGCATGGTATGTGCCGGGCTTGATAATACGCAATGCCGAGGTTGTGACAAAAAGCTATCCTGATTTCTGGAATCACATGCGCTCAGCCGGTTTTGTCATCGAAGAAATTTCAAAAGTTGAGGGCGAAGAGTGATGGGAATAATCTTTATCATAGTAATCGGGCTGGCATGTATCGCTCTCGGCAGTTGGGCCGAACGTCGTTCTTCTAAACGTAAATAGATGAAAGTAATATTGATAATATCGCTGATTCTTCTCATTGCCGGAGTTGTGCTATGGATTCACGACCGCATTACACGCAGACACAACGGCGGCAGTGTCACATCGGAAGAGGTACAGTCAGCAGCAACGGCCCAAGAGGATGAGGCCGACAGCGAGGATTGTTGCGGCATGCATATGACATGTGAGCGTGACAGCCTTCTGACAGCAGTAAGCCCGGAGGTTGTATATTACGATGATGAGGAACTCGACCGTTTCCGTGGGCGCGGTGCCGATGACTATTCCGATGAAGAGATAGAGGAATTCCGCGACGTATTGCTCACACTGCTTCCCGATGATATAGCGGGGTGGGGCAGGAGCATCCAGATGCGTGATATCAACCTGCCGACTTCAATTCGCCAGGAACTGCTGATGATTGTGGCAGAGGCCCGTGAGGCGCGCAGCCGACAGCATGCATGATACTCCTAATCCAATCCTGACACTGTCACATGAGTTTTCTTGACTATACATTCTTTCAGTATGCACTTGTCGGGCTGGTGATTATAAGTATCGCCGGCTCTATGATTGGTACGTATATAACCACCAGGCGCATGGTGTCGATAACCGGTGGCATTACCCATGCATGTTTCGGTGGGCTTGGTCTGGGATATTTTCTTGGCATTAGCCCGGTCATTACCGCCGCTGTGTTTGCTGTGGCGTCAGCCCTTGGAATCGAGAGTCTGTCTACGCGCTACCGCGTGCGCGAGGATTCGGCTATTGCTGTTGTATGGTCGTTGGGCATGGCCGTAGGTATCTTGTTCGTTTTTCTTACTCCTGGATATGTGCCTGAACTGAATTCGTTTCTTTTCGGCAATGTCCTTACGATAAGCAGCATCGATTTGATGGCGTTTGCGATATATACCACGGTTACTGCATTATTTCTGGCATGCTTTCGTAAGGTAGTGGTCGCATGTGCGTTTGACAGCGATTTCGCCAGGGTAGCCGGATTGCCTGTACGGTGGGTCAATTCCATTATGACAGCCGTGGTCGCTGTCGGCATTGTGTTGACCATACGTCTTATCGGCATAATGCTGCTGATTTCAATCCTGACAGTGCCTGTAATCGTAGCCGAGATATGGTGTCGCCGCTTTATCTCTATTATGGCTATGGCCGCCGCTGTCGGGGTGGTTAGTTCGGCAGGAGGATTGTTTCTGGCTACGGTGGTAGATGTGCCCTGCTCAGCAATGATTGTGTTGTTGCAGATTGGCGTTTATCTGCTGTCGCGTGTGTCATTCAGTCTGATGATGCGGCGTAAGATGCAATAACACAGACCCGCAAAGCGTTATATACCAATATATGGGCAGGATAAGGCTTGAACAGGTAATTATAGTGGCGCTTATAGCCATGCTGACCGTGTTATCGGGGTGCAGTCTCCGAAAGAACACGGCCGCTACACGCAAGTACCAGGCATTTATCACGCGTTACAATATCTATTATAACGGTGACGAGCATTATAAGGAGACGCTCAAGCAGATGGAGACGAACTATGAGGACGATTATTCACAATTACTTTTCGCCCATCCTGCCGATGCACGCCGCGACGAATCCGCTCCTCAGCCTTCGGGCGATTTTACACGTTCGATAGAGAAAGCCCAGAAGGCGATTCAATTGCGCAGTATCAAGAAAAAGCCCGCAAAGAAGGCCGGCAAATCATCAGATCCTGCATACAAGGCATGGATGAAACGTGATGAGTACAATCCATTTCTCCACAATGCGTGGATGATGATGGGACGCTCGCAGTACAACAATGGCGATTTTCTTGGAGCCGCCGCTACGTTCTACTATATCACACGACATTTTTCATGGTTGCCGGCTACCGTGACAGAAGCCCGTATATGGCAGGCCCGCTCCTATCTGTCGATGGGATGGGACTTCGAAGCGGAAAACATACTTGAGAAAATACCGGAGAAAGAACTTGAAGCCAATTCACAGTTGCGCAATCTGTACAATCTGGTGCAGAGTGCCTATTGGAGCCGGTCGGCCAATCCGTCCAAAGCGATTCCATATCTTGAGCAGTCTGCGCGCTCGGCCAAAGGGAGCCAGAAGTCGCGCTTGAATTTCATGCTGGGACAACTGTACCAGCGCGAGGGGCAAAGTCGCAAGGCCTACGAAGCCTACAAGCGCTCTTCGACAGCAAGTTCGCCATATCGTACACAAATCAATGCACGTATACGCCAGAGCGAGGTATATTCCGGCTCATCCATAGAGCCGGAAGTGAAAGCGCTGCGGCGCATGACGCGCTACGACCGCAACAAGGATTATCTCGACCAGATATATTATGCCATAGGCAATCTGTATCTGTCGCGACGCGACACAGCCAATGCTATCGAAAACTATCGTCTTGCTGCGGAGAAATCGACACGCAACGGAATCGAGAAAGCCATCGACCAGCTCGCTCTCGGTCGGTTGTACTTCGAGACCCACCGTTATGACCTCGCCCAGCCATGTTACAGCCAGGCTGTGCCTCTGTTGCCACAGAGCTATCCGGGGCTTGATTCCATAAAGCGGCGCAGCGATGTGCTTGACGAACTGGCCGTTTATTCACAAAACGTAACTCTCAATGACTCTTTGTTACGTCTCTCGGAGATGGATTCAGTGCAACGTCTGAAAATAATCGACCGTATTATCGACGACCTTAAAAAAGCAGAGGCGGAAGATGCGGAGCGCCAGCGTCGTGAGGAATATCTCGCTGAGCAGCAGGCCAACGGAACGCAGATGCAGAATACAGGCAATGCCGCATCTGCTCCCGCCACATTCATGATTAATAATGATGACTCCTGGTATTTCTACAATACAGCGACACGTAACGCCGGACGCACTGAATTCCAGAAGCGGTGGGGTGCACGAAAACTTGAGGATGACTGGAGGCGTAGAAACAAGGCTTCATTCAGTTTCGATGAATTCGAGAACACTGAGGAGAGTGCCGACACCGAGGCTTCGGACAGTTTGGAAGATTCCGACGCTACCGACACCTCGGCAGAGGATTCGGAGAAGGATGCACAGCTTGCTTCCGACCCGCACAACCGCGAGTATTATCTGAGGCAGATACCATCTACTCCTGAAGAGAAGCAGACGGCTGCCGATGTTGTGCAGGAAGGCCTTTATAACATAGGACTAATACTGAAGGATCAGCTGGAGGACTATGATGCCGCGGCTATTGACTGGGATGACCTTATGAAGAGATATCCCGACAACATATATCGTCTGGATGTGTACTACAACATGTATATGATGTATACCCGCGACGGAAGGCATAATCTTGCCGAACATTACCGCGCGCTCATATTAAAAGAATTCCCCGACTCAAAGTATGCGGTTGCAATGCGCGATCCTGCCTATATCGACAATCTGCGGCGCATGCATGCCGAGCAGGAGAGCCTCTATGAGAAAGCCTACGACGCTTATCTCAACAACCGTAACGATGAGGTGCATGCTGCATACCGCGACATGATGCATAGATATCCGCTGAGCAAGATTATGCCAAAGTTCATGTTTATCGACGCGCTGTCGTATGTTACTGAAAACAAGCCCGAGGAGTTCCGCTCTACTCTTAAGGAACTGCTTGAACGCTATCCCAAGACCGATATCACTCCACTGGCGTCGGCCTACCTGAAGGCGCTCGCACAGGGGCGCAAGCTGCATGCGGGAAATGCAAATACTCGAGGCATGTTGTGGGATCTGCGTCTTGGCAACGACAGTGTGTTCAACGAGAACGACTCGATAACGTTTGATTTGAATCCCGATGTGCCTCAGTTGCTCGTGCTGGTATATCCTACCGACGTGGTCAACGCCAATCAACTGCTGTATGATGTTGCTTACCACAACTTCAGTGCGTTTGTAGTCCGCGACTTCGACCTTGAACAGATGAACTTCGGACGTCTCGGTCTGTTGCTTATAAAGGGATTCGCCAATTTCGAGGAACTCGCTCATTACCGCAAGGTGATGGACGAGGAGGGACGTCTGACTCTTCCTCTTGAGGTACGGCCGGTGATGATAAGTGTGGAAAACTTCGACAAACTCATACGTCAGGGACGCAGCTTCGAGGATTATTTCCGTTATGTCGACTCCAAAGCCGAGGAAGAGCCGGTAACGGCTTCTCCGGGACTGACCGACAGCAGTGACGCACAAGTTCCGGATGACTGGCCGGAAACGGATGATGCCCCTGTTGATGATGCCTCAGGAACACCCGGTCAAGATGAATCGCACGACACATTTCCACAACCGGCAGAACCGGCAACTGATTCTGAATCCTCAATACAATCCGAATAAATATGCCAAACTCCATACTTTGGGCTGACGACGAGATTGATCTTCTGAAGCCACATATACTTTTCCTGAAAAGCAAGGGTTATGATGTAACCACTGTCAATAATGGCCGCGACGCGCTTGAGCTTGTCGGGCAGCATCCGTTCGACCTGATTATTCTTGACGAGAACATGCCCGGCCTTACCGGCCTTGAGACACTGATGCTCATAAAGCAGTCGGCTCCACATGTGCCGGTGATAATGATTACCAAGAGCGAAGAGGAAAATATCATGAATCAGGCTATCGGAAGCAAGATATCTGACTACCTTATCAAGCCTGTAAACCCTACCCAAATACTCCTGTCGATTAAAAAGAACCTTCACTCCGGACAGCTCGTCACCGAGACTACTGCCACCGGCTACCGCCAGCAGTTTGCCGAGCTGTCGCAGCTCATAGGCGCCTGCCGCACCATCGAGGACTGGCACAATCTGTATGGCAAACTTGTGTATTGGGAGATGGAACTTGCTGCAGCTCCCGACAGCGGCATGGAGGAGATGCTCATGATGCAGAAGCGGGAGGCCAATGCGGCCTTCAATAAATTTGTGCGGAAAAACTATGAGTCCTGGCTTACTACCGACAACCATCCGCTCATGAGTCCCGAAATATTCAAGGAGTGTATATTCCCACTTCTTGACAATGGGGAGAAGGTGTTCTTCATATTAATCGACAATTTCCGTCTTGACCAGTGGCGCACAATCAAGCCTCTGCTTGCTGATATATTTAACTTCGATGAACGGCTGTATACCTCTATTCTGCCAACCGCTACCCAATATGCTCGCAATGCCATTTTCTCAGGCCTCATGCCTTTGCAGATAGCCAAGATGTTTCCCGGATTGTGGGTTGACGAAGACAGCGAGGAAGGCAAGAATCTCAATGAGTCGCCGTTGATAGCCACGCAGTTTGAGAGATACCGCCGTAAGGTGAAATTTTCCTACAACAAGGTAAATGATTCCACCGGCAACGAGCGTCTGCTCAGAGAGTTCTCCAATCTTGCCCTTAACAATCTCAATGTGGTGGTGTTGAATTTTATCGACATGCTGTCGCATGCCCGCACTGAGTCGAAGATGATACGCGAGCTTGCCACCAACAATGCCGCATACAGGTCGCTGACCGAGACGTGGTTTCGCCACTCGTCGGCTCTCGATCTCTTCCGCAGGATTGCCGAGGCAGGCTACCGAATTGTTCTCACCACCGACCACGGGACCATACGTGTCGACAACCCCATAAAGGTGATTGGTGATAAAAATACCAATACCAACCTGAGATACAAAGTAGGAAAGAACCTGAATTACAATCCGCGCCAGGTATATGAAATAAAGCGTCCCGACAGATTCGGCCTCCCTTCGCCTAATGTGTCGTCGACATATATATTTGCTGGAGAAGACGATTTCTTCGCATATCCTAATAATTACAACTACTATGTGCAGTACTATACTGGAACATTCCAGCATGGAGGAATCTCGCTTGAAGAGATGGTGGTGCCGCTCATAACTCTTACTCCAAAGAAATAATTATCATACATTAATATGACCACAACGCTTACCATACCTTCGCTTGACGCTATCGACAGCGTAGCCCGACAGTTTGTCGACCTTATGGGCGACTATACAGTATTTGCCTTCAACGGTGAGATGGGGGCAGGCAAGACTACATTTATCAATGCCCTTTCCCGCGTGCTCGGTGTTGACGAGGACCCCACAAGCTCGCCTTCGTTTGCCATCATCAATGAATACCGCTCGTCGACTACCGCCGAACTGATTTACCACTTCGACCTCTACCGTCTTGAGAATCTCGAGGAGGCTTTTGACATCGGTGTTGAGGATTATCTGGATTCCGGCGCCATATGTTTCCTTGAATGGCCCGAACGCATCGCCGACATTCTCCCGGATGATACAGTAAGGGTGGACATTGCCGAGCAGCCCGATGGCTCACGACTGCTTACTGTAACTACACCCGACGAATAGATTGATTGTGAGCATGCTCATTATTCATGCCTGAGCAGGGCAGTTCAGATTATAGCTGATTATGACTATTGAGGTTGCTAAAGCCATGCTTGTATGTATATTCGCCGCGATGGGCGTGTTTTCCATAGCGGCGGGCGTATCCGGCTGGCCATGGTTTTACAACAGCATCAATGCCCGCGTACTGACCGGACGCATGCGGCGCATCCATGCACGTATATTCTATATAATTGTCGGCCTGGTGATAATCGCCATGGCCGTATATCTGTTTTTACAGCCGATAGATTCATGACATCATCCATAGCGCGCCTGATTGCTCTTGACTCAGTGAATTCCACAAGTTCCTACCTTGCCGGGATAGCGGAGACCATGCCCCACGGTACGGTTGTGTCGGCTTACGCCCAGACCGCCGGACGGGGACAGCGTGGCAACTCCTGGGAGTCCGAGCCGGGTGCCAATCTTACATTCTCGATGCTGTTGCGCCCCGACGGCATCCGTGCCGCCGAGCAGTTCAGCCTTTCGGAGGCTGTGGCTCTCGGCATCGCCTCCGCACTCCGTCATTATCTCCCCGACACGGCAGTGTGTATAAAATGGCCCAACGACATATATGCCGCCGACCGCAAGATATGCGGTATTCTTATCGAGAATTCTTTGCTCGGTAGCTGTATACGTCATAGTATAGCCGGGATAGGCATTAATGTCAACCAGACCGTATGGCGTAGCGACGCCCCCAATCCGGTGTCAATGGCGCAGATTGCAGGTCACGGTTTTGACCGTGATGAGGTGCTGGAGCGTGTATGCCGGGAAATCATGCATGAACTCTCTCTACCGTCTGCTCCACGCCGTGACCGTTACATGCAGTCGCTGTGGGGGTGTTACGGCCTTACCTACCGCGATACGGCGACAGGCGAGATTTTCCGTGCCTCTATCCGTAGTATCGCACCTGACGGCATGATGACTCTCGCGCCTCTCGACGGGGCGCCGGAGCGTGTGTATGCCTTTAAGGAAGTGGCGGTAATAATATGATATATAAGAGCCGGGAATCAAATATTTTCGTTATCTTTGCGATATGCCATCAATAATAAAACCATATACGCTGCTCGCGGCGCTTGTAGCACTCAACGCCTCGGGACAGTCACTTTCAAAAGAGATTACCGTAGATAAGGATGTCGTGCCGCAGGAGCGCGAGGCATCACGTATGGTGCTCACCCCCAAACTTGTGCTACCGGCCATCCAGCAGAAGTCGCTGAGATGGTCCGACCGCGGTGTTGCCGCGCCTGTGTCGCCCACAGTGGCTACACTCCCCCCGGCGGCATATGCTTCTTCAATAACTCCATCGCCTTACCGTGGATACGTAATGGCCGGGTACTTCCCTGCATTCCAGCTTGGAGTATCGGCCGGGTATAAACTTATTAAGACCGACAACTCCGATCTCAACGTCTGGATGCAATATGACGGCAGTTCGGTAAAGCGCAAGGCCCCGTTCAACAGCGGAAAGAAAATAGGCTATTATTTGCCTGACAAAGGCAAGACAACATATAATACCCAGGATGTTGGTGTCGGCGTTGGCGGTTCGCATACCTTTGCGGGTGTCGGTACGCTGTCGGGCCGTGTGGCATATGACCTGTCGTCGTTCAACTTGCCTACATTAATCAGCAAGGGCTTTAACCAGAATGTCAATCGGTTTGATATAGACCTTGGATGGCAGGCGCAGGCAGGTGCATTTGACTATTCGGTCAATTTAGGTTATGACTACTTCCATCTTTCAAAGGTGAAGGATGAGTCTATCACGACTAATGATTTTGCTGACAATACAAGACGTGCAACAATTCTTGATTTGTCATCAAGAAATGAAAAAACACTGTCGGCATCATTTTCCGGCCGGTATGCTATCAGTGAATTCTGGCATGTAGGAGCCGATATTGACTTCACGGATACCGACCGTTCCGCTGGTGAAAACATATTTGAAGTAGTGAGTGGAACGTGGCCGGATGATTCTGAAAATTTCAATGGCCCATATATCAGCCATGAAGGCCTCAAATATGGATTAGATGACGTTGGATACAATATCACAGAGATGCACCCGTATCTGCGTTGGAAAAACGACAACCTTATCGTAAAAGCAGGTGTTGGCATCCAGATTGCCGGAGGCGACTGTGGAAGCAACCGTGTGAGACCCGATTTGCGTGTTGACTGGACTCCATCCGCTTCATTCGCAATATGGGGTCAGCTTAATGACCGTCGGGTCAATATGCAGACACTCGGAAATCTGTATGATCGAAACCGATATATCGGAAGATTGTGTGATGCTGGTCCGATGTTGGATAAGTTGCATGTAGAGGGTGGTATTGTAATAGGCCCATTTGCAGGAGCTTCCATTGAGCTGTGGGGTAGTTATGGGCGTGTCAGTTCCTATTATACCCCGGCCGTCATTAGCCTGCCCCAAGGCAATGTCGGTTCATTAAACAGCGGTGTCAGCGAGTCGCCGTTTTCTCCATACTTTACCATAGGCCAGTATATGGTCATAGATGATTTTACCGATATGTCCTACGGGGCTGCGTTCAACTACGATTATCGCGACATAGCATCGCTGCGTATAAGCTGGGAGGGTGCACCGCAGGAGTTTGACAGAGGTAATATCAACTCATTGGACCGTGCCCGTTCGGTGTTTGCTGCTACTCTTGGTGTACATCCCATAAATCCTCTTGATATATCATTAGGCTATACTGTACGCTCGGGCCGTTGCCTATATGGTATAAAGCCGGATTATCCCGGCTTGTTTAACCCATTTGAATATAGGAAATATTCACTCGGCACAGCAGCATCGCTCGACCTTGGCGCCACTTGGCGCTTCAGTGACAGATTTAATGTATGGGGCACTGTCGAAAATCTGCTCAACCGCGACTGGCAAATCGTATACGGCATACCTAACAAAGGTGTAACGGGTCTGGTCGGTGTGTCATATCGCTTTTAAGATGCCTGAATGCCATACAATATATTTGTCAGTCTCAGGCGCTTTCCTATCACAAACCATCCGTTACAGAGGTTTGTTGTATCTTCCGGGTCAATGCATTATGCGTTGATTAAGTAAATCATAAATAAAACACAATATTCAATATAAAATCACCATGGGACAACTTGCCATCATTAAAAACGACCCCTGGCTCGAGCCTTACGCCGCAGCCATTGAAGGGCGCCATCAGGATGCAATCAACAAGGAGAAGGAACTCACCGCCGGCTCCGGCTCGCTGAAGGCTTTTGCTAACGCCTACAACTATTTCGGCCTTCATCGTACCGACAGCGGATGGGTGTTCCGCGAATGGGCTCCACACGCCACATCCATCAACCTAATCGGCGACTTCTCAAAATGGAAAGTCATGCGCAAGTATGCCCTGCGTCGTATAGCGGCCTCCGACGGCGTCTGGGAGATAAAGCTCCCTGCCACAGCCTTGCGCGACGGAGATCTGTACAAAATGTATGTCTGCTGGGAAGGCGGAGGCGGCGAGCGTATTCCTGCCTATGCCAACAGGGTGGTCCAGGATGAGCAGACACACATATTCTCTGCCCAGGTATGGTGTCCGGAGAAACCCTACAAATGGAAAGTAAAGAGATTCGCGCCCGATACCAAACCGCTTCTGATATACGAATGCCACATAGGCATGTCGCAAGAGCGCGAAGGAGTAGGCACATATAATGAGTTCCGCGAAAACGTTCTGCCTCGTGTTGCCGCCGACGGCTACAACGCCATACAGATAATGGCCATACAGGAGCATCCTTACTACGGTTCGTTCGGCTATCATGTAAGTTCTTTCTATGCTCCATCCTCACGCTTTGGAACTCCCGAGGAACTTAAGGCACTTATTGATGCCGCTCATGAGAAGGGTATTGCAGTAATCATGGATATTGTGCATTCTCATGCTGTAAAGAATGAGGTGGAGGGATTGGGACGTCTTGACGGCTCCCCTGACCTTTACTTCTATGGTGACCACCGTCGCGAACATTCCGCATGGGATTCGCTATGTTTCGATTATGGCAAAAATCAGGTGCTCCACTTCCTGCTCTCCAATTGCAAATATTGGCTTGAGGAGTTCCGCTTCGATGGTTTCCGCTTCGATGGAGTAACCTCGATGCTGTATTATGACCACGGTCTCGGCAAGGCTTTTGGCTCGTATTCCGACTATTACGACGGCAACGAGGACACCAATGCGATTGTATATCTTACCCTTGCCAACAAACTTATCCATGAGGTAAACCGTCGTGCCATCACTATTGCTGAAGAGATGAGCGGAATGCCCGGACTTGCTTATCCTATAAAGGGTGGCGGCATCGGATTCGATTATCGCATGGCCATGGGTATTCCGGATTACTGGATTAAGATACTTAAAGAAAAGAAGGATGAGGACTGGCATCCGACATCAATCTATTGGGAACTCACCAACCGTCGTCCCGACGAAAAGACAATATCATATGTTGAAAGCCATGACCAGGCTCTGGTAGGCGACAAGACTGTAATATTCCGTCTTATCGACGACCAGATGTACTGGCATATGACCAAAGGCGACGACAATGCGGCGGTAAACCGTGGCATTGCTCTGCACAAGATGATACGTCTTGTCACCCTCGCTACAATCAATGGCGGATATCTCAACTTCATGGGCAATGAGTTCGGTCATCCCGAATGGATTGATTTCCCGCGCGAAGGTAATGGCTGGAGCTATAAGTATGCACGCCGCCAGTGGGATCTTGTCGACCGCAAGGAGCTGCGCTACTGTGAGCTCAACGCATTTGACAACGCCATGGTGCAGCTTGTCGGTGATGTATATGATTTCCAGGCACTACCTGTCGAGAAACTATGGGAAAAGGATGATGACCAGGTGCTGGCATTCAAGCGCGGCGACCTTGTGTTTGTGTTCAACTGGGCTCCGTTCAAGTCGTATGACGGCTATGGATTCCTTGCTCCCGAAGGGGAATATGAGGTAATCCTATCATCCGACAACAAGGATTTCGGAGGCTTCGGCAATATTGATGAGGGTGTACATCATTTCACCCAGCCCGATCCGCTCTATGCACCCGACCATAAAGGCTGGCTCAAACTTTATCTGCCGGCACGCACATGTCAGGTGCTCCGTCTCCACCGACCGAAATCCGACAACATATAGTATAATAGCGTAGATTCTGCGTAAATAACGTTACGGCATACCAGAGCATTCCGGTATGCCGTAACGTTATTTACGCAGAATCTTGTTTTAGGATTATTAAGCATCGATTATATGAAAATGACCGTATAAACCGGTAGCATTTTGCCAGCAACAGCTGTGCTTGGATTAGATTCAGAGTAGACATTTCTTTATTTATTAGTAAAATATGGATGTATGATTGGAAAAATGCCAGATTCGTCGTTTTTTAGTTAAAATAAATTACTCTTAATGAAATTTTATTAACTTTGCAAATGGTACATATTTACATATCTAACAGTCGAGATTTATTTTGATGTTATATGCTCCATGTCAATTTTAAATCTGGTGTGTTGATAAAATGACAATCTGTATATGAATAAAATTTTACAATCTGTTTTTACCGGAACTGTGTTCATGGCTGTGTCAGTGCCTGCATATGCTGTCATGGCAGATTCTTCTCCCCGTACTGTTACTTTGCCTGACGGGAATACGGTGACACTCGTGCTTCATGGCGATGAATACTTCAATTATACAACTACCGCAGAAGGCAACACGGTAGTGTTCAATACCGACAATGGCGTATGGGAGTATGCATGCGTCAGTCCTGTCGACGGAAGCCTTGTGCCGACCGGCGAGCGGGCCGTAGACGGACTTCGGTCTCTTACAGGAGTGAAGAATCTCAAACCGGCAATAAATCCCGTGCAGCAGAATGCCGACAATATAATGCGGGTACATAAAGCGCCTGCCAGATATGATTACAGTAAATTCCGGGGGCTGGTGATACTTGTAGAGTATAATGACGCGCCATTTTCACGCCAGGATATCTATGATATTGTCAATGATATGGTCAACAAGCGTGACTATGACGGGTATATGTCAAACACTCTCATTCCGTCGAAGGTGGAATGTACCGGCTCGGTGCGAGATTATTATTATGAAAACTCCAACGGCAAGTTTGACCCTCAGTTTGATGTGGTAGGGCCGGTACAGATAAATTATTCCCAGCATTATGCCAATCAGAGCGCCGGAGCCCAGACTCTTGTCAGCGCTGCTCTTCGTGCCGCCGATGAGCAGGTGGACTACACATTGTATGATACCGACGGCAACCGCCAGGTCGACATGGTCTACTTTATTTTCTCCGGAGGAGGCTCGAATCATTCCGGAAACGATGCCACTTTGCTTTGGCCACATGCATCCACAGTCATGAATCTCTCGCTCGACGGCGTATCGTTCGGACGCTATGCCTGCTCTACCGAACTTTACGGCGCTCCTGCCAATAAGCAGCTCGACGGTATCGGCACGATATGCCATGAGTTCAGCCATGTGCTCGGATTGCCCGACCTCTACGATGTCGACTACGAGACCGGCGGCCAGGCGATTCATCCGCAGCGGTGGTCGATAATGGCTTCCGGCTCCTATCTAAATATGAGTCGTACTCCATGCGGCTACTCGTTGTTTGAGCGTTATGCTCTCGGATTCACATCCCCTCGGCTGATAACTTCGCCGGGCACATACACTCTGTCTCCACTTACCGAAGGCGACAACCCCGACGGATGTCGCATCAATTCCGCTGTGGATAATGAATACTTTCTGCTTGAGCACAGGAAGAAAGTGCGTTGGGATGAATACCTCCCCGGCGAGGGTATGCTTGTTCACCGGGTGGATTCGACCAATACCTCAGTATGGGAGAACAACAAGGTGAATGCTTCGCCGACCCATGCATATTATAGCCTGTTGCGCGCCACACCGAAGGTCAGCTCTAAAGGTGCAGTTACAGACAGCGACGGCGATCCGTTCCCCGGCAGCGGCAATGTGACGTCAATAACCAATGCCACCACTCCGTCCATCCGTTCGTGGACTATGGTATCGTCGCCTTTGGTTGTGGAGGATATTGCATATGATGACGACGGAAATATCTCGTTTACGGTCAGTGTGGATGATACTCCGACTCTTGTCGAGGATTTTGCCACGATGGAATCCACCGATGATGACATTGACAATGTCCGGGGACGTTTCACTACATGGAGTCTTACCTCCGGCGCCAGGATACAGATTGCTGACGACGGCACCGGTTATGCCACTACTGTAAAGGGGAGCGTTATTGTATGTAATCCTTTTGAAGGAGAGGTAGAGACCTGCACGATAACGATTGATAACCCTACGTCGCAGAATGCCGTGTTCCGGTTCTATTATTCCAATGACGGCGGAACAAAGTGGGTAATCCTCAACACAATCTCAGGTACATCCAATCCAACTGTTGCCAAAGGCGCTACGGCTACGCTTAATTTCAGTGTTCCGGTGGCCTCCGGCGCATCATATAAGCTGACTCAGATTAGCGGCAATGCCTCGGCGCCATGCCGGATACAGGAGATTGCCTTCGGATTGCAGCCCGGCTCGTCGGCAATCGAGAGTGTGCTCTCTGACTTCTGCTCCGACGGAGAGGCAGAGTGGTATACTCTGGAGGGTATGCGCATAGCAGAGCACGCAGGGCGTCATGGAATTTTTATTGTAAGACAAGGAGCCAAGACCCTGAAAGTAGTAAGATAAATACCGGATTGGCCAGGTTATTGTCGCCGTCGGTGTAATAGAGGACATCGGTAGCGTCTCCGGCCAATTATTCCTACAATATCCTCAGTCATATTCACATCTATGAAGAATTTTGCTTCATTAATTCTGGTCGCCGGCGCGCTCATAGGCAATTGCGGCATGGGACAGGCTCAGCTGCCTGCCTCTGCCGAGGCCTTGAACAATGAGCCATTTGTGGCATCCGCCTCTTCAGGAGCGGTAGCCTCTGCGAGCGACTTCCGGCTTGAGACTGCGCCACGGGTTGCGCTATCTGTCGGTTCCGGCGAGCTTGTTGCCCGAAGTGCCCGTAACACACTGCGCGCAGCCTCACGCGTGGCTACATCCGCAGAAAGTGTCAGCGGGTACTATGTGGGCAAGTACTCAACCCTTACGTCAAGCAGTTTTGACGGAGGGTCTACCATGCAGATTGTGCCTGACACCGAAGGCGATTCTGTCACAATCAAATCTTTCTGGAGCGGGTGTGATGTGCGTGCGCATCTTGATGCCGCCACCGGCTCTATTTCCGTTCCGCGCCAGTATATTACCAATGACGCCAGCTATGGAACGCTTGATATTGCGGTAATCAATACCAATGGCACCCCCGACTACAGCAGTCAGATAACCGGAACTGTTGCTGCCGACGGTTCTATCGACTTTTCTGAGGCATGGTGGGGAATATTCGTTCAGACTGGCACCAACAAGGATAAGTTTGTCGCTGCATATTACAATCTTGTCCTTTCCCGGCCAACCGGTCAGTTCACCTATAAGAACTCTGCCGGAAATGCTGTGGGATATTATGTGTTGATAAAGCAGACAAGCAAAAATATGCTTACTGTCAGCAATATATTCAACCGCGGATATGACATCGAGATTGAACTCAAACGCAACCGCACCGCTGAAATCAACGGCCAGACCGCTTTTATCAATGGAAGCGGAGCGTGGACTATGATTCGCTGTGTGGAATTTAACGAAGCGGGTAATCTCACCAAATACAGCAATATAATAGAGACCCCGGCCGCTGCCGACGACAATAATACAACATTGTCGTGGACCGACTGGTCGCTGCTGTGTGCCGCCGCCAGCTCATATGCGGGCAAACTGACCGATGCCGAGTTGACTGCATTCACGCCGTTCAGCTATCCTTCGCTTTCCGTTAGTGAGTTTGAGGGAGATGGTACTGAAGAAAATCCCTATCTTATCAAGTCGCTCGACCATCTTATCTTGCTGGCCGATAAGGTCAACAACGACACAGAGTATGTGGGGGCCTACTATAATAACCAGTATACACGTACATACCTCGGCAAATATTTCGCCCTTGCCAACGATATCGACATGGCCGGCTATCGCTTCGAGCCTATCGGTTCGACATGGTCGCAGCGTTTTGCCGGTGTGTTTGACGGTCGCGGACATAAAATTAAGGGGCTTACAGTCAATGGAGCCTCGAAATATTATGCCGGACTCTTCGGCATGGCTGATACTGTAAGCGTGTTCAAAAACGTGATACTTGAAAATCCTACGGTCAGCGCTGACTACTACAATGCCGGCTCTATTGTGGCCTGGACATTAGGCTCGGTTGAGAATATCACCGTATATAATCCCGAGGTATCCACTCTGCGTGTGGTTGCCGCCGGTGTGGCCGGTATCGTAAGCGGTTCAATCAGCAACTGCCATGTCGAGGGTGGAATCATCGAAGGCGGCGGTTATGTCGGCGGTGTAGCCGGTGAGGTGCACGGCGGCATGCGCAACTGTTCGGCCACAGGCACACAGGTGTTCATGACCGGCTCGGGCAATCCCGGCGGTGGCGTTGTCGGCAACCTGATTACAGGCGATGGCGAGAATCTCGCATTCAGCGGTCTGATAAGATATAAAAATACCGACGGTCAGCAGTATCTCGGCGGTGTTGCCGGTATGGTACAGGTGGGTACTCTGCGCAGTTCTTTCTCGGCAGGCATGGTGGTCGGCTACAGCAATGAATCGTGTGTAGGTGGTGTCACTGGTCTGCTCACCGGCAAACTGGTCGACTGCTACTCTTCCGGATTCGTTCACTGCTATTCGCGTATCACAGGCGGTATCGTCGGCCAGATTCAACTCGGCTCCAACAAGATTTCGCCGGAGGTGCGCAACTGTTACACTTCCGCTACTGTAGAATGTGAGACATATCAGTACAACCGCGAGAACTGCAATGAGGTAATCGGCAAGATTATCGACGGTAGCAATCCTGTGCTTGAAAATATATATTACGACAGTCAGGTGACCAATTTCTACTCCACACGTTTCGGAGCCCTGACAAGTGATCTTACTTCGGCTTCCGGTCCCAAGGGATTCTCGGCCGACGTATGGAACTTTACTCAAGGAGCATATCCTCGTATCAAGGCTACTGCCGATTCGCAGGCTGCTATGTACAGTGCCTCGGCCGTAGATATGATTCCCTCCGACAATTTCAAGAAACTGTCTAACAACACTCCCATTACAGCGCTCGGCAATACACAGTTCAAATTCCTCAAGCAGGGACGCCTCTACGATGACGGCTATTATGCTTCCATCAAGGACGGTATGATTGTTATCGGCGAGGAGTTCGGTGTCGACACCCTTTATGTAGTCAACGGTACCTCGCAGACCTACCATTATGTCAACATCGCTCCCATACCCTTCGAAGGCGACGGTACAGTCGAATCTCCGTTTATCATAAAGAGCAAGGACGACCTTGTGGCCATGTCGTTGGCTACTACCGTGAAACGTCAGACATTCCCCGGAATGTACTTTGAGCTTGCCGGTGACATCGATATGGAGTATGACACGGCATTCCTTGGCATCAACGCCGACAATTCCGCCGGCTCGGCCTCGATAGCTTTCCAGGGCGTATTCGACGGAAAGGGTCATACAATAAACCGTCTGGTAATTCCCGACCGGCTTGTATGGACTACTCCAATCCAGGACGGCAATCCCGGCACGCTTAATGCAAGCCAGTGTAAGGGCATATCGGGCCTGTTCGGACGTGTGGGTGTCGATGGCATAATCCGCAACGTCACCATCGGAGCCGACTCACGTCTTGAGATGTATGCTACATGTGGCGCTCTCGTGGGCCAGCTTGACGGCCGCGTGGAGAACTGCCGCAACTATGCCGACGTCATCGGCTACTCATGTTGGGTAGGTGGTATCGTAGGCCAGATGAACAAGGGCAGTGTGGTCAAGGACTGCTACAATGCAGGAAATATCACAACCAGCTACGCCAATGTCGGAGGTATTTCCGGCACTACCGGAGGAACAATCGAGAACTGTGTGAACACCGGCGATGTTCGTGCCACTCTGCTTGTCACCAACTACAGCAAGCAGCTGCAGCGTGCCGGTGGCATCTCAGGAGGTTCCAACGGAGGCTCGTTTATCAACTGTGTGAACTATGGTAATGTGTCGGCCGACCTCAACAATGCCGGCGGTATATGCGGTTCGCTCGAAGGCACCAGCACAGCCGGCTCGGGCAAGGACGACCTCACACGTTGCTTCAACTTCGGCAATGTATATTGCGGCAACAAGGCTACTCTTGGAGCTATCGCAGGTCTGAAGGGTACAAAAGATATTGCAGGCGTATACTACGATGTGCAGATGATTGGTCTGAAGGCCGGTGCCAACAGCGATATGGAGAATGTAACCCCGATGGAGACCTCGGCTCTCGTTTCCGGTGAGACAATCGAGGGCTTCGATACTGCCGAATGGGACTTTGCCGCCGGTATGTATCCTGCCTTCAGAATGTTTGCCGATGAGGTGAAGGTGAAAGCAGCAAGAAAGGTATATGCTCTTATCCCGGACGGACAGACTGTAGGCAATCTTACTGTAGCGTCCACCCTGTCGGACGATGCTGCATGGAGTCTTGCCGACGGCAAGGTATTCTCTATCGAGGGCAACCGACTTATTGCTCCTGCCAAGGTAGAGTCGGTAGTATCAGACACCCTTGTTGCTGTAAACGAGGCCGGAGTACGTCGTGCCATCCTTCTTACCGCCAAACCATCCAATCCGCTCACCGGGAAGGGCACAGAGGAATCCCCCTTCCTTATCAACAATACCGATGACTGGAATTCACTCGTGAAGTATATGGACGGAGCGGGCGATGGTCTGGAAAATCAGTTTGTTAAGATTACAGCCGACCTTGATTTCTCCGAGACTGCAATCAGCCGGATGGCAGCCGACGGAGTGACTACGCTCCTCGGTACAATCGACGGTGACGAACACGAACTGAAGGGCCTGTCGCTTAAGGCTACTGCCAACAATGCCTGCGCTATATTCGGCACAATAAGCGCCGGAGCTGTTGTCAAGAATATAGTAGTAAGTGGTGAAGCAAGCGGAGCTTATACATATGTGGCTCCTGTCGTAGATAAACTCTACGGTACCCTCAGCAATGTTAAGAGCAATGTTGCTGTCACCACTACCAAGGCCAACTGTGCCGGTGTAGCCGGGAATGCATACGATGGCGCACTGTTCGACAAGGTAGTGTTTGCAGGTTCAATTACCAGCGCTCAGAACATGATTGGCGGTATTGTAGCCACTACCCAGAGCACCGGTCGCGTTACATTCAATGAATGTGCCTTCACCGGTACGATTTCACAGACAGCCACATATACAAAGGCCACTGCCGTGACAGTGGGCGGTCTGGTAGCCACATGCGGCCCGTCGACATTCTCAGGCTGCTATAGCGACGGCGAAATCAACATCGCTGACACCGAATATTCAGCCAATGTTGCCGGTTTCATTGGAAATGCATCGGGCAACAAGGCCGACGGTCTGTATTCATTCACCAAATGCTATAACGCTACTCCGATTACGGCCGGAGGAAAGGTAGCCGGTATTGTTGCCGGCGGACCTACATCGTCAAGCGGAGCGGCCAACTTCCAGTTTGTAATGACCGACTGCTACAATACGGGCGATATCACATCTGCCGCCACAAAGGCTGTAAGCTCGTCGTATACCGCAGGACTCATCATGCAGTACACTCCCGGCTCGCAGTTCGTACGCTGCCACAACGAAGGTACAATCATATCAAACAAGAATGTCTATGCCGCAGGTATAGCCGGATATCTGTGCGGAACTCCCGGTTCTACATCGACCCCCGCTACAGTCGAATTTACCGACTGCTATAACGAAGGTCTTATCGTGGCCGACGGAAACCAGGGTGGCGGTATTACCGGCTACGTAAGCGGTGCCGTGACCATGACAGGATGCTACAACACGGGCGATATCGAGGGCAACCAGATGCTTGGCGGTATTACATCCGCGTTTGCCGGAACCGGGCCGAAGCTCCTCAACTGCTACAACACAGGCAATATCACGGCAAAAGCACAGCGTGCCGGTGGTCTCATTGCATGGGGAGCCCCGACTAATGGTGTTGTCGAGGGTTGCTGGAACACAGGATATATATCTTCGACAAGCGAGGAGCAGGCCACAAAGGTTACAAGCTCTAATGAAATCGGAGGTCTCGCCGGCAGCAATGCGGCAAGTTTCATCAACTGCTACAATGCCGGTACTGTCGAAGGTCTCTCGCGTGTAGGCGGTCTTGTCGGCAACACTACCAAGGGAAAGACCTCGTTTACCAACTGCTACAATGCAGGCAAGATTATAGCTCCCGCCGATTCTTGCGGCTCGATTGTGGGCATAAGTGTCAACAACGACAAGCAGTGGGCTGAGGGCAACGTTATGACCGACTGCTATTACATCGACACCAACAGCTGTGACAACGACGCCGATGCATCGGCAAAGGCTGTCTCTGTAGCCGCACTTGCCGCACTCGACCTCGGCGCAGGATTTGATTCTGTCGACGACTACACATTCCCCGTAGTCAAGGGCTTCGCCGATAATGATGTGGCAATGCTTAATGCAGCGCAGATTGTGTTCGGCGGCAATGACACTGCCGAAAGTGTCACCGGTCCGTTCCATGTCGGAGGCACTCCCGTCGTAGCCTGGTCGAGCGACTGTTCCGTTCTTTCATTCAATGAGAGCGTCGCATCGTTTACCGCTGCATTCGCCGGAAAGATTCGCATTACCGCTACTGCCGGAGAGCACTCCAAGGAGTATGAGATACAGGTAAGCGCAACCTCCGGTATCGACGGTGTCGACACCGATGGTCTTGAAGTAATCGACTCACGCTATTTCAACGCCGCAGGTATCGAGGTAGCAGAGCCGAGCACTTCCGACGGCAATGTATATGTAGTAGTGCGCACCTTCAGCGACGGCACAGTCAAAGTAGAGAAGGTAGCCATGAAGTAATACCACACACACTATCCAATCCATAGTCATGGCGGTGTTTCCTCGGGATACACCGCCATGACTCATTTTTATCAATATTTTTGAGGTACAATAATTTGGTCATTGGCACTGCATGGATGCTTTGGCGTAGGATTCTATGGGGCGGTGGTTTACATTTGTTTTTTAAGCGGGAAATGGCTAATTTTGCACACATAAATATAATTACGCGATGCAAAAGGAATTTAAACGCACACTGATTACTACGGCTCTTCCATATGCCAATGGTCCGGTTCATATAGGACATCTCGCCGGTGTTTATGTACCGGCCGACATTTACGCCCGTTATCTGCGCCTGCGCGGACAGGACGTTGTGATGGTAGGCGGAAGCGACGAGCACGGTGTGCCTATCACTATAAAGGCACGCCGCGAGGGTGTGACTCCACAGGATATCGTTGACCGCTACCACAAGATAATCAAGGACTCGTTTGAGGAGTTGGGTATATCGTTTGATGTATATTCCCGCACCACATCCGAGACACATTCGGCTACTGCGAGCGAATTTTTCCGTCGTCTTTACGACAACGACCAGTTTGTAGAGCAGACATCACGTCAGCTATACGACCCTGAGGCAAAACAGTTTCTTGCCGACCGCTATGTGACAGGCAAATGTCCTCATTGCGGCAACGAGCGCGCCTATGGCGACCAGTGTGAGGCGTGCGGGACATCCCTAAGCCCGGATGAACTGATTGACCCCAAAAGCGCCATTACCGGAGCTGTGCCCGAACTTCGCGACACCCACCACTGGTATCTTCCGCTTGACCGCTGGGAGGAACGCCTGCGCGAGTGGATTCTTGACGGACACAAGGAGTGGAAGACCAACGTATACGGCCAGTGCAAATCATGGCTCGACCTCGGACTGAAGCCTCGTGCCGTAAGCCGCGACCTCGACTGGGGTATACCTGTGCCCGTGGAGGGCGCCGAAGGTAAGGTGCTATATGTATGGTTTGACGCCCCTATCGGCTATATATCCAACACAAAGGAGATACTGCCCGACACGTGGGAGACATACTGGAAAGACCCCGAGACCCGCATCATCAACTTTATCGGCAAGGACAACATCGTATTCCACTGTATCGTGTTTCCGGCGATGCTTATGGCCTATGGCGACGGATTCCAGCTTCCCGACAATGTTCCGGCCAACGAATTCCTCAATCTTGAGGGTGACAAGATATCGACATCGCGCAACTGGGCTGTATGGCTCCACGAGTATCTGCGCGACTTCCCCGGCAAGCAGGATGTGTTGCGCTATGTGCTTACAGCCAATGCTCCCGAGACAAAGGACAACGACTTTACATGGCGCGACTTCCAGGCCCGCAACAACAGCGAGCTTGTGGCGATACTCGGTAACTTCGTCAACCGCGCCATGGTGCTTACCCATAAATATTTCGATGGCGTGGTGCCCCCCGTACCAGCAGATGTAGATGCCGGACGTGCCGCTCTCGCTCCTGAACTGGAGAAGGCTGCCGCCGACCTTACAGCTGCGCTTGATACATTCCATTTCCGCGATGCCCTCAAGGCCATGATGGAAATCGCGCGTATCGGCAACCGATATCTCCAGGATATGGAGCCGTGGAAGCTCGCCAAAACCGACCTCTCGCTTACCGGTGCCATCCTTAACACCGCTCTGCAGCTTTGCGGAAATATCGCCGTGGCCGCCGAGCCGTTCATGCCCTTTATGAGCAAGCGTCTGCGCGACATGCTCGGTCTTGGTGACATATCCTGGGATATGCTCGGCTCGCTCGACATAGTTGCCGCCGGCTCGCGCCTCGCCACTCCCGAACTACTCTTCGAGAAGATTGAAGACTCTGTAATCGAAGGTCAGATGAAGCGTCTGGAAGATATCAAGGAACAAAACAAAATCAACTCTTGGGAGCCGGCGCCGCAGGCTGCCGATGTCGACTTCGACACATTCATGAAAGCCGATCTGCGCGTGGGCACCGTGCTCGAATGCATTAAGGTGCCTAAGGCCGACAAACTTCTTCAGTTCCTTATCGACGACGGGCGGAAGAAGCGCACCATAGTAAGCGGCATCGCACATTACTACAAGCCCGAGGAGCTTGTCGGCAAGCAAGTGTGCTTTATCGCCAACCTGCCTCCACGCAAACTGCGCGGCATCGTGAGCGAGGGCATGATTCTGTCGGCCGAGCAGCCCGACGGCTCTCTGGTGGTAATATCGCCATCGGCACCGACGGCTCCCGGTGCGAAAATCGGATAACCGACTCTGCGCTTAGAAGTTGAAACTCAGCTATCCCAATATATCTCTTGTCTATGCATAAACCGAATATTCTCATCATATATACAGGCGGCACTATCGGCATGATTGAAAATCCGCATACCCATGCGTTGCAGCCGTTTGATTTCGACCATCTGATTGACAATGTCCCGAAAATCAAGATGCTCGACTATACGATAGAGAATATACAGTTTAACCCGCCGATAGATTCATCCGACATGAATCCCGACAGGTGGGTAGAGATGGCTCGCGCGATAGAGGAGAATTTCGACCGCTTCGACGGATTTGTAGTGCTCCACGGCACCGATACTATGGCCTATACTGCATCGGCTCTGTCGTTTATGCTGGAGAATCTCCATAAGCCGGTGATTATCACCGGCTCGCAGCTTCCAATCGGTGAAGTGCGGACCGACGGCGAAGAGAATCTTATCACAGCCCTGCAGATAGCCGCAGCTACCGACGTCAATGGCGAGCCAATGGTGCAGGAGGTGGCTATACTTTTCGAAAACTACCTTTGGAGAGGCAACCGCTCGACCAAGATGAGCGCCGACAACTTCAATGCATTCAAGTCGAACAACTATCCATCGCTCGCAAAGATAGGCCTTGGCATCCATTTCAATGAAGAAGCGCTGATGAGAGCGCGCATCAAGCGCCCTCTCAAGGTGCGCTACGCCATGGACACAGGGGTGATGTTTGTCGACCTGCATCCCGGCATTACCGAAGACATACTCAATTATCTCCTCAATGCTCCTGGGATAAAAGGTATTGTGCTCCGCACGTTCGGAGCCGGCAACGCGCCTACCTCTCCGTGGTTCATTCATGCCATAAAGAGCGCCATTGACCGCGGCATAGTGATACTTAATGTCACGCAGTGTGTCAACGGAGGCGTGCATACCAAGCGGTATGTGGCCGGCGACCGTCTGGCAGCCGCCGGAGTGACTTCGGGCCACGACATGACCTCCGAAGCTGCCATCACCAAGATGATGTATCTCTTCGGTATCGGCCTTTCGGGCGAGGATGTAAGAAAATATCTGGAGTGCAATATCTGCGGAGAGGTCACACTCTGATTATATATCGCATTGTATCTAAGTAGGTGTTTTTGTGCTTTTTATTCAAAAAAATATGGTACATATATCTCCTATGTCAAAAAAAAGTGCGATATTTGCACCTGCAAATGCCCGCAGGGATTTTGTGGGCTTCTAACTATTTGCTACCCAACAACTCAAATCATATTTTCTAAATAATACAAAACAATGACTAAAGCCGACATAGTTAACGAAATATCCAAAAGCACCGGCATTGAGAAGGGCGCTGTACTGGATACCATCGAGAAGTTTATGGAGATCGTGAAGGATTCTCTTGCACATGGCGAGAACGTATACCTCCGTGGCTTCGGCAGCTTTATCGTGAAGGTTCGTTCCGAAAAGACAGCTCGCAACATCTCCAAGAATACCACCATTATTATTCCCGAGCACAAAATTCCGGCTTTCAAGCCTGCAAAAGTGTTCATGGAAGAGGTTAAGTAAATCTCCCTACAAGAGCTATTCCTTTAAATCAACTATATTTATTAACTCCAAAACTGCATCAAGATGCCCAGCGGAAAGAAAAGAAAAGGCCATAAGATGGCCACTCACAAGCGCAAAAAGCGCCTGAGAAAGAATCGCCACAAGAAGAAATAAGCGCGAAGCGGTTCTTTATGAATATACACGAGAGCAAACGCTGCCAAAGCGGCATTCATTATTCCGCCTGGCGCCGTTTGTTCTCTGCGTATATCACGCGTGCGAAATAAAATGAAATGTGCGCGTATCAGAAGGCAGCCCGCCACTCCTGATAGGATTTATTTCTACATGGATTTTTCGGCTCGGGCTGTAGTTCCTGAATCCCTATTACCGGCGGCCGGCGCTGACTCCGCCACCGCGCCACGTTGCCGTCTGTATCTAATCAAGGCGGAGATATTCAGATAATGAAAAGCGAACTCTTCATCGACGTTCAACCATCGGAAGTGTCAATTGCGCTTACCGAGGACAATAGGCTCGTCTCTCTTCAGAAAGAGGCGCGCAACATTGCCTATGCCGTCGGCGATATATATCTGGCAAAGGTAAAAAAACTTATGCCGGGGCTCAACGCTGCGTTTGTCGACGTAGGCTATGATAAAGACGCTTTTCTTCATTACCTTGACCTTGGCTCACAATTCGCCTCTTACTGCGAATTTCTTAAGCAGGCTTTCGACGATAAAAAGCGTGTTCCCTCTCTCTCGAGGATGAAACTGCTCCCCGACATAAACAAGCATGGGTCTGTGACAGACACGCTTGAGAAGGACCAGTTGCTGATGGTTCAGATTGTCAAGGAGCCTATTTCGTCAAAAGGTCCGCGCCTTACCACAGAGATTACTTTCACCGGACGTTTTCTGGTGCTGATACCATTCAGCGACAAGATTTCAATATCGCAGAAAATAAAGACCACCGAGGAAAAGGTGCGTCTGCGTCAGTTGGTGGAGAGTATACGTCCTAAAAATTTCGGAGTAATCGTGCGCACTTCGGCTGAAGGAAAGCGTGTGGCCGAGCTTAATCATGAGCTGAAGACTCTTCTCAAATGTTGGGAGGATACTGTGGCCAATGCACAGCGTTCTACTCCGCCCACTCTCGTTTTCGAGGAAGAGAGCCGTATCGTGTCGATGTTGCGCGACGTGTTCAGTCCGTCGTTTGAGAGCATCTACGTGAACGATGCCGAGACGTTCGGACAGATTTCAAAATATGTAAGTCTGATTGCTCCCGAGCGGCAGGAGATTGTAAAACTCTATGCTAAGGACGAGCCGATTTTCGACCATTTCAACGTAACGAAGCAGATAAAATCATCGTTTGGTAAGACGGTATCGTTTCGCTCCGGCGCATATATTATCATCGAGCACACCGAGGCGCTCCACGTCATTGATGTCAACTCCGGCAATCGCTCCCGTGCTGCAAACGACCAGGAGAGCAATGCTCTTGAGGTAAATCTGCGTGCCGCCGACGAAATCGCGCGCCAGCTACGTCTGCGCGATATGGGCGGTATAATAGTAATCGATTTTATCGATATGAACAAGGCCGAACACCGCCAGGCTCTATACGACCACATGCGCGAGGTAATGGCCAATGACCGTGCCCGCCACAACATACTGCCTCTTAGCAAATTCGGCTTGATGCAAATCACGCGTCAGCGTGTGCGTCCGGCTCTTGATGTCGTTACTGCAGAAAAGTGCCCGTCATGCTTCGGCAAAGGGGAGGTGCAACCCTCGCTGCTGTTTACCGATACACTGAAAGAGAAACTTGAGTATCTTATCAATGATCTTAAGGTCAACAATTTCATTATGTATGTGCACCCTTATGTCGATGCCTATCTTAAGAAGGGACTTGTGTCGTTGTCGCGCAGATGGAAACTTGAACTCGGTGGCAAATTTAAGATAATGCCCGATCAGTCGCTGGCTTACCTGGAGTACCGTGTACTCGACCGCGATAAGAATGTAATCGAACTTGCCGAGGAGAAAGATCTCGAGACATCTTCAACAAAATCAAAAAACAAAGCCAAGGAACGTAACAAAGGAGACTAAGTGTCTGAGTGTTATAATCTATCAAAAAACTACAAATCAGATATGGCATTATCAATCGTCGATTGATAATGCCATATCTGATTTATAGAGTCGATACTGTTTGCAGCAGTCGGGTTAGCGGCGACGGCGGGTGCGGTCAGCTCCACGACGCTGCTTTGAACCGCGTCCCGACTTCGGACGTCCGGAGAGTGCCTCCTTCACGCTTACCTCTTTACCTTTTGCATCTTCGCCTACAGGACGGCCCTTGTCGTCAAGCAGTGAGAAATCTACCATGCGTTTCTCGATATTGGCACGTGCCACTTGCACGCGTACGCAGTCGCCAAGCGTGTAGCGTGTGTGGGTCTTGCGTCCGACGAGACAGTAGTTTTTCTCATCAAAGTCGTAGTAGTCGTCGGCAAGGTCGCGTATCGGCACAAGGCCCTCGCATTTGTTTTCGTTGAGCTCCACGTATAATCCCCATTCGGTCACGCCGGATATTACTCCATCGTAGATTTCTCCGAGACGGTCGGCAAGGTACTCGCATTGCTTGTACTTGATTGACGAGCGTTCGGCGTTTGCCGCGAGCTGTTCCATCTGCGAAGAGTGCTTGCACTGTTCCTCCAGCTTCTCGACATTGACCGAGCGGCCTCCGGAGAGATATTTGTCGAGAAGGCGATGGACCATCATGTCGGGATATCGGCGGATTGGCGATGTGAAGTGGGTGTAATAGTCGAATCCCAGACCATAGTGTCCGATGTTGTCGGTCGAGTAAATAGCCTTGGCCATTGAGCGGATTGCGAGTACCGACAGCAGATTCTCTTCTCCCTTGCCTTTGACGTCGGCAAGCATGCGGTTGATTGATTTGTTTATATCCTTGGCCGTACCGGTTGTCTTGATTTTATATCCGAAGTTGCGTGCTATTGCGGCCAGGTCGGTGAGGCGTGTCACATCGGGCTGGTCGTGAATTCTATAGACGAATGCTTTTGGCTTCTTTTTCCCTTTCGGGACGCCTATCTCGGCTGCTACAGTACGGTTGGCAAGCAGCATGAATTCTTCAATTAGTTTGTTGGAGTCCTTGGATTCCTTGAAGAATACATCGATGGGATGTCCGTCTTTGTCGATTTCGAAGCGTACCTCCTCACGGTCGAATTCGACCGATCCGTGCTCATAGCGGCGCTTGCGCAGTATCTTTGCAAGACGGTCGAGAGTAATGATTTCTTCAGCGAAGTCGCCATGGCCTGTCTCGATTACTTCCTGGGCTTCCTCATAGGTGAAGCGTCGGTCGGAGCGTGTGACTGTGCGCGCGATACGATGGGAGAGCACTTTGGCATCATCGTCCATGACAAATACGCAGCTGAATGTCAGTTTCTCTTCGTCGGGACGCAGGGAGCATATGCCGTTTGAGAGATGTTCGGGGAGCATCGGCACCACGCGGTCGACCAGATATACCGATGTAGCGCGTTTCTGGGCTTCTTTCTCGATTATCGTGTCGGGTGTGACGTAATGTGTCACGTCGGCTATGTGGACACCTACTTCGTAGTGTCCGTCGGGCAGACGACGTATTGAAAGGGCGTCATCGAAGTCCTTGGCGTCACGCGGGTCGATGGTGAATGTAGTCACGTCGCGCATGTCCAGTCGCGATGCTATCACTTCGGGTGTGATGCCCGCGTCGATACGCTGGGCGGCTTTATCAACATTTTCCGGGTAGCGGTAGGGGAGCCCGAACTCGGCGAGAATGGCATGCATCTCGGTGTTGTTCTCTCCGTTCTTTCCAAGTATGTCGATTACCTCACCACGCGGGTTTTTGTCGTCGGCGGGCCAGTCGGTGATTCTGACTATAGCTTTGTCGCCGGTCTTTCCGCCTTTGAGTTTGCCTTTGGGGATGAATATATCGTTGGCGAGGAATTTGGAGTCGGTGTTGAGAGTCGCTATGTGTCGTTCGACAGTGAGAGTTCCGATAAACTGCTGGTCATTCGGCTCGATAATTTCAAGCACCTTGCATTCGGGTTCCTGGCCTTTGCGGTGGGCTGCGACAAGCACCTTTACGCGGTCGCCGTTGAGAGCGTGCATAGAGTTGCGTTCGGCTACAAATATGAGGTTATCCTCCTCGCCGTCGAGTATTACACCGTTTTTGCCGTTGCTGCGGCGTGAGAATGTGCCGATAGCTTCTGTGCCACGGCTCGGAGCCTGATACTTGCCGGGTGCGACTTCGACAAGTATGCCGTCGAATTCAAGCTCGGCAAGACGCATTGCCACAGCTTTCTGCTGCGGTTTGGTGTCTATGCCAAGAGCATGGGCCACCTGCTTGTAGTTGAATGTCTTGTTGCCCTGTCGGCTGATAAAGTCATCGATTGCCGCGTGTAGTTCGCGGAATGCGTTTTTGCGGGCGTTTCTTGAATTGGCCATGTTGTGTATAAGTTTGGTAAATATATGGAGAAAGGGTATAATGCGGGCTCCCGCAGCTATGTTTTAATAACGCGCGACGAGTGGCATAAGTTGTGTGTGCCACTCGTCGTTGTGTAAAGGTTTATAGGAGATTATGCGTCGATATTTGCATAGTTGGCGTTTTCTTCAATGAAGTCGCGGCGTGGTGCGACATCCTCGCCCATGAGCATGGAGAATATTCTGTCGGCCTCGGCGGCGTCGTTGATGTTGACCTGCTTGAGCAGGCGTCCTTCACGTGACATGGTTGTGTCGCGCAATTCCTGTGCGCTCATCTCGCCGAGACCTTTGTATCGCATTACCTTTGTCTTGTCGCCGTTGCGTGCGATGAAACTTTGTACCTGTGCGTCGGTCCAGCAATATTCTTCAACCTTGCCTTTGGTGCATTTGTACAGCGGCGGGGTAGCCAGATAGAGATATCCGTTCTCGATAATCGGGCGCATGCGGCGGAAGAAGAATGTCATCAGCAGTGTGGCGATGTGGGCTCCGTCGACGTCGGCATCGGTCATGATGATGATTTTGTGGTAGGCGAGTTTGTCGAGATTTACCTCTTTGGAGTCTTCGGCCGTGCCGATTGTGACACGCATGGCGCGGAAGAGGTTGGTGATTTCCTGGTTGTCGAAAATCTTGTGGTCCATGGCTTTCTCGACATTGAGGATTTTGCCTCGGAGCGGGAGGATTGCCTGGAATGTACGGTCGCGGCCCTGCTTGGCGGTACCGCCTGCCGAGTCACCCTCGACGATGAAGAGTTCACAGTCTTCAGCCGTGCGGCTTGAGCAGTCGGCGAGCTTTCCGGGAAGACCTCCGCCACAGAGTGGTGATTTGCGCTGTACATTTTTTCGTGCGTTGTAGGCTGCATGTCGTGCGGTGGCGGCCAGGATTACCTTGTCGACAATCATTTTGGCCTGTCGGGGGTGTTCCTCGAGATAGTCGCGCAGGGCATCGCTCACAGCCTGTGATACTGAAGCTGTGACTTCGCTGTTGCCGAGTTTGGTCTTTGTCTGACCTTCGAACTGCGGCTCCATTACCTTTACCGATACTACGGCGGTAAGACCCTCGCGGAAGTCGTCGCTGGCAATCTCGATTTTGAGTTTTTCGAGCATCTTGGAGTCCTCGGCATATTTCTTCAGTGTCGAGGTGAGTCCGCGGCGGAATCCCGAGAGGTGTGTGCCACCTTCGATAGTGTTGATATTGTTGACGAACGAGTAGACGTTTTCGTTGTATGTTGTGTTGTAGGTCAGCGCTACTTCCACAGGTATGCCCTGGCGCTCGGTGTTGAGGTGGATTATGTCGTTGATGAGCGATTCTTTGCTTGAGTCGATGTAGCGTACGAAATCCTCCAGACCGTGCTCGCTATGGAATACCTCGCGGCGCGGGTTTCCGTCGGCGTCGATTGCACGCATGTCGGTAAGCGTAAGGGTGATTCCTGCGTTGAGGAATGCGAGGTCGCGCAGACGGTTGGCCAGGGTGTTGTAGTCGTAGACGGTGACTGTGAATATGCTGTCGTCGGGCTTGAATGTTATGCTTGTGCCGGTGTGTGTGCTTTCTCCGATAATCTTCAGCTCGCTGGTGGGCTTGCCGCATGAGTATTCCTGCATGTAGGCCTTTCCGTTGCGGTGTACCTCTGCGCGGAGATATGTCGACAGAGCGTTGACGCAACTCACGCCTACGCCGTGGAGACCGCCCGATACCTTGTAGCTGCCTTTGTCGAACTTTCCGCCAGCATGGAGCACTGTGAGCACAACCTCAAGGGCGCTTTTGTGCTCTTTCTCATGCATGTCTACGGGTATGCCGCGGCCGTTGTCGACCACGGTAATTGAGTTGTCCCCGTTGATGGTGACGTCGATATGATTGGCAAATCCTGCGAGAGCCTCGTCGATAGAGTTGTCGACCACCTCATATACAAGATGGTGCAGACCTTTTGCGCTTATATCGCCGATATACATCGCAGGGCGTTTTCTTACGGCCTCAAGGCCTTCGAGCACCTGGATGTTACTGGCGCTGTATTCTTCTTTCTGTTCTGACATTTATGTTTGCGTTTGATTGTTTTCAACGCCCTTGTCTTCAGGCGTCATTGCCCTGTTTAGAGCATACAAATTTACGAAAAATCCGCAAAACGAGCAAACCTAAAATGAGGCTTCAGGATGTTGATTCATTCAGTCTGACAAATAACATCGCCCCCTGAACCGACCGGTTCAGGGGGCGATGTTATTTGTCAGATAGCGAGCGGATTACATGATACCGCGCTCGCGCAGACGCTGCTGCCACTTCCATGCCGAACGCATGGTGTCGTCAATGGGAGTCGAGGCTGTCCATCCGAGTACTTCGTTGGCGTATGTCGGGTTGGCCCATACCTGTTCGATGTCGCCGGCGCGGCGTGGTGCGATACGGTAGGGAACCTTTACGCCTGTGGCGCGCTCAAAGGCGGTTATGAGTTCCATTACGCTGAGTCCGTTGCCTGTGCCGAGGTTGAAGATTTCAATCTTGGCTTCCGACTTGTCTTCCAGCATACGCTCTACGGCGATTACGTGGGCTTTGGCAAGATCGACCACATCGATGAAGTCGCGGATGCAGTAGCCGTCGCGTGTATTGTAGTCGTTGCCGAATACGCTGAGTTCCTTGCGTATGCCCATGGCTGTCTGGGTGAGGTAGGGGATGAGGTTCTGGGGCACGCCGTTGGGGAGTTCGCCGATTTCGGCAGAGGGGTGTGCGCCCACGGGGTTGAAGTAGCGGAGTATGACGCTCTTGAAGGGTGCGCCGGCATTGATTACGTCGGTGATTATCTCCTCGGAAATCTGCTTGGTGTTGCCATAGGGCGATGTGGCTTTCTTGATGGGTGACTGCTCGGTGACCGGGTTTACGTCGGGCTCGCCATATACAGTGCAGGATGATGAGAATACAATACCCTTGACTCCGCGCTCGGCCATGATGTCAAGAAGATTCATCAGGGTGTTGAGGTTGTTGCGGTAGTAGAGTACCGGTTTTTCCATTGATTCGCCTACGGCCTTGCTGGCGGCAAAGTTGATGATACCCTTTATGTCGGTATACTTGTCGAAGAGAGCGGTAAGGGCCTTCATGTCAGTGCAGTCGGCCTCGACAAATTCGGGACGTATGCCTGATATGCGCTCGATTCCGTCGAGTACCTCGCGGTTTGAGTTGGAGAGATTGTCAATAATCACTACAGGGTAGCCGGCCTGCTGCAGCTCGACTACGGTGTGCGATCCAATGTAGCCGGTACCGCCGGTTACGAGGATTGTGCCTTTTTTCATATTGTCGGGTTAAAGTAAATGAATAATTGCTGTTGTATGATTGCAGGCTTATTTGCCGAAAGCCTTGGCCTGCTTCTCGATGAGGGCTTTGTCGGTGAAGTAATTGATTTTCATTGCCGCGCGTACTTCTTCGAGAGTCTGTGCTGCGGTTTCGCGTGCGGCTTCCGAGCCTTTGCGCAGTATTTCATATACGCCCGGTATGTCTTTTTCCCACATCTTGCGGCGCTCGCGTATTGGAGAGAGTTCTTCTTCGATTACGTTGTAAAGAAGTTTCTTTACAGTGCCGTCGCCTATTCCGCCGCGGGTGTAGTGTTCCTTTAGCTCGTTGAGCGACGCGTACTCGGGCAGGTACTTGGCAAAGTGGTCGGGCCGAGAGAATGCGTCGAGATAAATGAACGGGCAGTTACCCTCGAGATGTCCCGGCGAATCGATGGTAAGGTGGAGAGGGTCGGTATACATCGAGTTGATTTTTTTCTTGACTTCTTTTGGCGTGTCGGACAGATAGATGCAGTTGCCGAGCGATTTACTCATTTTTGCTTTGCCGTCGGTGCCAGGCAGTCGGTGGCATGCGGCATTGTCTGGGAGCATGATTTCAGGCTCCACGAGTACCTCGCCGTAGATGTGGTTGAAGCGGTTGACTATTTCGCGTGTCAGCTCAATCATTGGGGCCTGGTCGTCGCCTACGGGGACTGTCGTGGCCTTGAATGCGGTGATGTCCGAAGCCTGGCTTACGGGATAGGAGAAGAAGCCCATCGGGATTGACTCTCCTTCGAATCCACGCATTTTGATTTCGGTCTTTACTGTAGGGTTGCGCTGTACGCGGCTTACGCTTACGAGGTTCATGTAGTAGAATGCGAGCTCGGTGAGTTCGGGCACGGCGGTCTGCACGAATATGGTCGATTTAGCGGGGTCGATGCCTACAGACAGGTAGTCGAGTGCAACCTCGATGAGATTCTGGCGTATCTTCTCGGGATTGTCGGCATTGTCGGTAAGGGCCTGTGCGTCGGCAATCATGATGAAGATTTTGTCGAAGAGTCCTGAGTTCTGTAGCTCGACTCTGCGCCGTAGCGAGCCAACATAGTGGCCGAGATGGAGTTTGCCGGTAGGACGGTCGCCGGTAAGTATGACTTTTCCCATATTGTATTGTCTATGAATTGTTCTGCAAATATACCTATTTTCCTCCAATTCACCCCTACATTCTCTGTAAATGTTTGCCTCCGCTTATATGTATTGTGAGGCAGGTGTATCCGCATGGGAGGGACATACTGAATCGACGCATTCTGTTAATGGAGTATATTTTTTCAGAAGAAATGTAAAATCAATATCGATAAATTGAAATTATCACTAACTTTGTAGCAATTACAATATAGTTAAATTTATGTCCTTGACTGAATCATATACATTGCTCTCGCCATCACGACTGACAGAAATTATGCATAATGCCGGTGTGCGTCCGTCGGTACAGCGTATAGCGGTGCTTTCGCATATCGCCAATCTGAGGCGACACCCGACTGCCGACGAAATCTACACTGATCTTGTGGAGGATTTTCCGTCAATGTCGCGTACGACAGTATATAATTCTCTTCATGCCCTTACGTCCGGACGGCTTGTCAAGGAGCTGGAGATAGAGAGCGGCAACCGTCACTACGACTTTGCGTTGCAGCCTCCTCACGGACATTTTATATGTCGCAGATGTGGGAGAATAACAGACGTGGAGATTCCCGACGGGATTGGGTTGTCGCTCATGCCCGGATTCCGTGCAGACAGCATGGATGTCTATTTCAAAGGAATCTGTAAGGATTGTACTGAATAATAACTAATATATTATCTATAGAAAATGAAAGAATTAAAAGGAACAAAGACAGAGCGTAATCTCATGGAGGCTTTTGCCGGAGAGTCGCAAGCCCGTAACAAATACAACTATTTCGCCTCCAAGGCCCGCAAGGATGGTTATGAGCAGATTGCCGCAATCTTCGAGGAAACAGCCCACAATGAGAAGGAGCATGCCAAGATGTGGTACAAATTCCTTAATGGAGGCGGTATCAGCGATACAATGACCAATCTTCGCGAGGCTGCCGAGGGAGAGAACTTCGAATGGACCAATATGTACGACCGTATGGCGGCAGAAGCCGACGAGGAGGGATTCTCAGAAATCGCAGACCGTTTCCGTGCAGTGGCAGCCATCGAGCGTCATCATGAGGAGCGCTATCGCAAACTGCTTGCCAATATTGAACAGGGCATTGTATTCTCCCGTGACGGTGATACTGTATGGGTATGCCGCAATTGCGGACATATTGTAATCGGGAAGAATGCTCCCGAGGAATGTCCGGTATGCGCACATGCCAGAAGCTATTTTGAAATAGAGGCTACCAACTATTGACTTTTGATATCCATAATGACGAATGCCGTCGGGCCTGTTGGCTTCGACGGCATTCGTCATTATGGATATAGCTTATGTAGTTTATTTCTGAAACAACGACTGAATCGAGCCTATTGAGGAGAGCACCGATGATGCTTCGTAGGGGATGTATACAGTCTTGTTGTCCTTTCCTGATGTCATCTCGCGCAGAGTGTCAATGTATTTCATTGCGAGCATATAGGTGGCTGGGTCTGTGTTGCCTGAGCGTACGGCTTCGGCTACACGCAGGATTGCATCGGCTTCAGCCTGAGCATTGAGGATTATTGCCTGAGCCTCGCCCTCGGCGCGTAATATCTGTGCCTGCTTCGTGGCTTCTGCCTGATTGATTTTAGATGCTTTCTCACCTTCGGAACGCAATATGAGGGATTGCTTTTCGCCTTCGGCATTGAGAATTTCGGCGCGGCGGTTGCGCTCTGCCTGCATCTGCTTCTCCATGGCCACGCGTACTGATTCGGGAGGTGTGATATCCTGCAGTTCCACTCGGTTTACTTTCACGCCCCACTTGTTGGTGGCGTCGTCAAGAATGGCCTGGAGCTTTGTGTTGATGGTGTCGCGGCTTGTGAGTGTTTCATCGAGCTCGAGTTCGCCGATGACATTACGCAGCGATGTCTGTGTGAGTTTCTCGATGGCGTTTGGCAGATTGTCGATTTCATATACGGCCTTCTTCGGGTCAGTAATCTGGAAGTAGAGTAGCGCGTTGATTTCGGTGGTTACATTGTCGCGGGTTATGACTTGCTGTGAGGGGAAGTCATATACTTGTTCGCGGAGATCGATGACGCTTGTCACGGTGTTGCGCACTAAATAGCGCCCGCCGACGGTCGTCTCTACACGTCGTGTATAGATTGTCTTTGGCTTGTCGATAAACGGTATGATGAAATTGAGGCCCGGATTGAGCACGCTGTGGAAGCGTCCGAGCCGCTCGATTACCCGGGTTTCAGACTGTGGCACGACTTTTACACCGGCCGAAATAATCACTATTGCCAGTACGACAATGATTGCTGCAAGAATGTATGTCATAGCTTATTGTTTAGGGTTCTATTTATCAGGGAGAGTGGCTGTGAGTATGATTGAATTGTAGTCGGTGACGATTACTTCGGCACCGCAGGGTATCGCATAAGGTACGCCCGGAGCTACCACCTGCCATGAATCGCCGTCGATACGTGCGCGTCCGATTTCTCCGGGATGAATTACCTGAGTGACTACGGCGCGACGCCCGAGAAGGGCTTCCATGCCGGTGCGTGATGCGCGGCCTTCTTTGGCTACCTGTTTTTCGTGCCAGCGCTTTACGTATGGGACAAGAATAATGTAGGCCGCTACGGTAGTGGCTGCGAGAATGATGAGCTGCCACTCAAGGGCGACTCCGAAACAGTCGCCGACAAGGGCCGCAACGCATCCGATAGCAAGACATAGTGTCCATACCATCTGCGAGAACACTTCGACAATCATAAGAAGTGCTGCCAGAGAGAGCCATATAATCCAAAGTGTCATTACTGGAATGTTTTGAAATGTTTTTAAATTTTTGTTTTCCCAAATTTATTAAATAAAAACGAGAAATCTATCGTTTTACAGTGATATTTTGTCGGAGAGAATCGACTGATTGTCGGAAATGGGAAGTATATGTCTGTATACGGGGGATATACGTCAGGTAGATGAGTAGGGGTAGGTGGATGATATGATTGTAATTTTTTGTAATTTTGCACTGCAAAAAGAGATGTGCCGCTGATGGCACGCATTAAGAAACTCAATGTTTCCAAGAGGGGCGGCGTGGAGCCGCTGATAAATAATTATTTAAGGTCAACTGAAATTATGAGAAATCTTGTTATCAGGTATGCGGTGTTTGTGGCCGGTCTGTATTTTCTTTCTCTTGGAGTAGTGTGTATAGTAAAATCGACTCTTGGCACAACGCCTATATCAAGTATTAATTATGTATTATCGCTAAACACGCCTCTTACTCTCGGCACAGCAACTTTTTTGCTCAACATGCTGCTGATACTCGGGCAGTTTGCGCTAATCAAGGGGAGAAGCACTCGTAAGGATGTGGTAGAGATACTGTTGCAGATTCCATTTTCGTTTGCTTTCGGAGCATTCATTGACTTCAACATGTGGATGTGTCGCGGGATTGAGATTTCAAATTATTGGTATGCTTTGGCGATGCTCTGTGTGGGATGTATGTCGCAGGCTATAGGTGTAGTGCTTGAGCTTAAACCCAATGTGGCGATAATGAGCGCCGAAGGTTTTGTAAAATATGCATCGCGTCGATATAATAAGGAGTTCGGACGTCTGAAGGTAGGCTTCGATTTGCTTCTTGTAAGCTCGGCGGCGTTGCTCTCTTTGGCTATGTCAGGTACAATCGACGGCATACGCGAGGGTACTGCCATCGCTGCATTGACTACCGGCTATATGGTTACATTCCTTTCTATCCACATCTTCTCGCGCCGCAATCTCAACCGGTTGCTGTCAATCATACCTGTGCGGCGGTAACGTTGTCGGTAGGTGACAGGATGGTATATATAGCGGTAATTTTTTTATTGAACACAGATATTCTACATGTCATTTGTTCATGTTTCAAAATATATGCGTATATTTACGGCTGTATAACCTAAATTTGATAATCATGGCAAAAATACAGTTGTTAATCTTCAGCATGGTCCTGGGATTGTGTGCTTCATGCAGTTCGTCCAATACAAATTCTCAGGCTGCCGCAGAAACGGTTCAAGACACGGAAACCCGTCAGAATAACGACAATTCCGCAATCGACATTGAATCGGGCATATATGCCGAAATCAAGAAAGAGATAGACTTTTCAAATTCAAAGTGTCCGATATCTCTTGGAATGGGCAATAATGTGACTTTGGAAAGTATCGCTTATGAGGATAATTCTGTAATATATTATTATAGTCTTGATAGAATTAATGACGGTGTTGGCAATAATGACAGTTTTAAAAGCTCATTATTGTACATGCTGAAGGGCGAGGCGGGCTTGAATGCAGCAAATAAGCGTTTTTTTGACAACATTATTAAAGCCGGGGCCAAGATAATCTATGTCTATCAGAGCCATTCGGGAAAGTCGTTGACAATCGAAATATCCAACAAGGAGTTGAGAGATATCTTTGAAGAATAAGGTTTGATAAAATATTGATAACATAATTTTGCCCGATACCTAGCGGAGGTATCGGGCAAAATTATGTTATGATGGGAGGTCGATGGATTCCATCAGTTTTACGGCATCGATGTAGCGTATGATACCTTCGGCCACACGTTTAGCGTCCTGCATGGCGTGGACTACTGTGGCCGGTCGGTTGGTTACGTCGCCTCCTGCGAATACTCCTCTGCGTGACGTCATGCCATAGGGCACATCGCGGGTGAGTACATAGCCTTTGGAATCGACGTTAATACCGTCGGTCGAGTCGACGATACGCGATGCCGGGGCCGATCCGACGGCAAGTATCACGCGGTCTACCGTCATGTCGGTCAGAGTGCCTTCTGTGTCTACTGTTATGCCGCTCAGCCTGTTGCCGGCATCCCAGGGCATATCGGTCGGCGCTCCGTCGTTTTCAGCTCCGCGAATCTCTTTCACCGATGATTTCCACATGAATTTTACGCCTTCGGCGACGGCATCGTCATATTCGGCGCGGAGGGCGCTCATCTCGTTGACTGTACGGTGATATATTACGGTCACTTCAGCGGCACCCATGCGCAGAGCTGTGCGTGCGGCGTCGATGGCGGTATTGCCGCATCCGATTACGGCTATACGGTCGCCCCGGCCTATTACCACTTCCTTTTGGTCGATGCAGCCTGACTGATACAGACTCACGCGTCGCAGAAACCAGATGGCCTGACGCACTCCGGGATGATTAATTCCCGGTATCGGCAGTGTCTTTGGTCGTCCGGTGCCGGTGCCCATGAATATGGCGTCGAAGCCACGGGCAAAGAGGTCGTCGATGGTAAGGGTGCGGCCGATGGTGGTATCGAGGTGGAACAGTACACCGAGGTTCTCGATTTTTTTGATTTCGCGACGGACAACTTCCTTTGGGAGACGGTATTCCGGTATGCCGAACATCAGCACGCCTCCCGGCTCGGGTTGCATCTCGAATATTTCCACCCGGAATCCCTGGCGTGCGAGGTCGCCGGCGATAGTGAGCCCGGCCGGTCCGCTACCGATGACAGCCACTGCACCGCGCGATTTCTCCGGGATAGCCTCGTGGGTGAGTCCGGCCTCTCCGTCGAAGTCGGCTACGAAGCGCTCGAGTTTACCAATATTGATATGGCGGCCTTTCTTTGCGAGCACACAATTGCCCTCGCATTGACGTTCGTGGCCGCATACGCGTCCGCACACTGCCGGCAGATTGCTGCGCGAGTTGATTATTTTCATTGCGTTTCCGAAGTTGCCTTTGGCGAGTTCGGAAATCCAGTCGGGGATGTCATTGGAAATGGGGCAGCCTTTCTTACATCCGGGTACCTTGCAGTGGAGACAGCGCTGAGCTTCGCGGATAGCTTCGGGGAGAGTGTAGTTTTCAGAGACTTCTTTGAAAAGGTGGTTCATTGCGGCGTATATTCTGTTTATCGGATAATTTGTGGCGACAAAGTTAAGCAAATTTTGTGTCGCGACGCAATATATAGGGCGATATACCGACAACCGGTCAGTCATTGCCTGACGGCAGCGACTGACCGATTATATGAAAGTATGCTATGAGTATGTTTTTTATTCTGATTGTTCGGCGGCGGGGTCGAAGTCGGTTTTGCTTATCCAGGGGTGTGGGACCTTTTTTTCTCCTGCATTGACACGATTCCAATACATATGCGATTTGTTCATACTTGGATATTGGTCAAACAGGTGTCCTTCGCCGAACATGCGCGGGTCGCCTTCGTCGATAAGACGTTCGGTCATCTCGCGGTTCAGACGGGTTATGATTTCAGCCATATCCGGATTGTCGGCAAGGTTATTGATGCATTCTGCATCGGATTTAATGTCATAAAGCTCGAGTTCCGGTCGTTTGCCCATTGAAAGATTCCATAGATAATGGGATGCAGAGTCAAGGCGTGCCTTGATTATCTCGGTTTTTGTGGGTGAGCCGTCTGTATCCATATATCCGGTAGAAGGATTGCCTGACGGCCAGCGATCGGTAGCGTAATTGCGCAGGAGGAGATATCCGTCGCGCACGATTCCTCGGATAGGGTATCCTTGATCGTCGGGTCGTCCGACATCGTGGCGCTCTTTTCCGAGCATCACATATCCGCGGTCGACTTTTGGGTTGGTCTTGTCGGCGATGATGTCGGTCATGGAGCGTCCGGTCACGGGCAGCATTCCGGAGTTTACGGGGTCTACTCCTGCGAGTTCCATAAGAGTAGGCGCTATGTCAATCTGGCTTATGATTTCATTGACTTCCCGTCCGGGGTGCTTTAATCCGTCGTGCCACATCATTGCCATAGGTAGGTGTGAGGCCTGATAATATTCCTGGCCCTTGCAGCGCGGGAAAGGCATTCCGTTGTCGGATGTTACGATTACTATTGTGTTGTCAAGTTGTCCGATGCTGTCGAGTTGGGCGAGAATATTGCCGAGATGTCGGTCGAAATACTCTATTTCGTAGGCATAGTCGAGCATGTCGGTACGCACAGTCTCGTTGTCGGGCCAGTAGGACGGCACAGAGTCTATATCTGTCAGAGACTTCCCCGCCCGTATGCCTGAGCCGTATTCATATTTGCGATGAGGTTCGCGTGCGCCGTACCAGAAACATATCGGCTGCTCTCCATCCCACTCCTTAAGAAACTGTGCAAAATTGGCTGAGTAATCAATGGCGTTGATTTGCTTTGTAGGCGGAGTGCATGTGATGTCGTTATATGGGCGGCCCGTGAGCAGACGGTCGTTGCCGAGAGAGTCAGTAGCTATGCCGGGGCCCCATCCTTTGCCGGTGTATCCTGTGAAGTAGCCGTTGAGTTGGAGAGCTTCAGGGAATGACATTATGTCGCGAGGGAACTCACACCAATGGTTAGCGGCTTCGCGCAGTTGCCATGAATTGCGTCCGGTAATGAATGACGCTCGCGACGGCGCCGACTTTGAATTGCAGGTAAATGCATTGCGGAAGAGAAGTCCTTCACGAGCCACACGGTCGAAGTTAGGGGTGTTGACCCAGCGGTTGTCGTAAGCCCCCATATGGGCTGCGTCATCGGCCATGCATATCAGAATGTTCGGACGTTTACCTTTTGTCTGAGTGGCGGCTACTGCCTGTGACATAGCCGCAGATATTCCTATAGCGAGGATGGATACTGATTGGAGATTTTTCATGCTCGTTTTATATAAAGACGCGCTTATGCGGGAATATGACACATGTCTGCGATTATAAAGGTGAAAAATCATATAAACAGCATGAGGGCAGAAAGTACCTTTCTCAATTCTTTGAGCGCTATGCCTATATGATACTGTACGGTCTTGTGGCTTACGCCCACGGCTTCGGCAATCTGCTGGTAGGTCATGCCGCGGGAGCGGCTCATAAGAAATATTTTGCGACGGAGGGGCGGCATTCCGGCAATTGCCGCGCGTATCATTGCCGCCATTTCGCGTGTTGAGAATGTCGCGGCCGGGTCGTAGGGCGAAATCGTGTCAAATGGCTGCGATGCGTAGTCATCGACAATACGGCGGTGCTTAAGACGGTTGAGTACGGCGTTGCGTGTCATCCGGAACAGATAGGCCGACGGCGATACGACTCCCTCCAGCACACTTCGGTGCTGCCATACAGCCATAAATACATCATGGGCCACATCGAGGGCTTCGTCGGAATCATGAAGGATACACTGCGCCAGTTCGCGCACACGAGGAGCATACCGCAGATAGAGCATAGTCAATGCACCCCTTGCGGTATCCTCTTCGCCTTGCAGAAGCTGTATGAGTCGGCTGTCGGATATATCCTTTTCTGTCATTTTATATTGTCAACACGCTTTTATGACAATCCAGCGGGCAGATTAGCTAATTTTCTATAAATATTTTCTCAGATGAGTTGCCCCGGCGGCGTACATACATACCGGATGCCGTGGGTTCGGTTGAGAGTCTGCGTCCGTCGACTGAATACCATTCGACTGGCGCTGCCGAACTGTTTTCAGAAATAACAGTATCAATAGCCGCCGACATTCCGGTGGAGAATATCATCAGACCGTTTGCAACATCGCGAGGGGTAGCTTCGGTAGTGGTGTTTATGATTTTGCCATCGTACATCATTTCGGCAGATCCTCCGGCATCGAAGTTGGCCAGATTAGAGCATCCGAAGTGGCGGGCTATCTGACACATCTCGGCGGTAGTGCAGCCACGTGACTTTCCATACACCGGATCGGTCGATTTATCAATCACGATTATATACAGCTTTCGGTTGTCGGCATCGCATCCGTAGGCTGTTCGTGAGTATATCATTGAGTTGTACTCTTCATTGGAGTTGTGTTCGGTTAGTTCGCCGTCGCGCATCACAAGCGCGTTGCCACATATGGCCTGTTCAAATTGCGGAGTAACATTGGAGCCGGTGACGAGGAATGAGTAGTTGAGCTTTACCTTGTCGCCGACTTTTAGCTCGGCAAGTCGCTTTGCCTTGGTTGTGCCGCGCGCTACCAAGGCAAGATCATGGTCGCCAAGAGTGCCTGCAGGAGCATTCTTCTTGACACTTTTTACAGTAAATGAAATGTCGCGTGCGGTCATCCAGCTTTCACCTTCATCGATATCAAGCAGTACCTCTGTAGCGTCGGCTGCCTCTTCGTCGATTATGAGTTTTTTGTTCTCGTCAATTTCCACATACATGAATTTGGTGTCGCGGCCGTAGTAGCTGTTGTATATACCCAATTCTCCGGCCGTTGCGTATTTGGCGGAAACACCTTTGTTGCATACATTGATGTTCATCTCGCGGGTAGGCATTTTAAGTGTGTAGTCGGGAGTGAAGTAATCGACGTATATATGACCGTCGGATGTTATGCCTACGGCGCCGTTGCGCTTGGCTCCTCCGTCCCATTTCTCACGTCCGGTATTAAGCTCGGTCACTAATACGCCGTTGCGTATTGACAGCAGGCGCGGTATATAGTTGTATGTGGGGTATTCATTCTGTCCGTAGCAGTACCAGAAGTTGCCGTTTGCAGCTGCTACCGGTTTCAGGTTTTCGGAGGTAAGACGCGAGGCAGCTGAGGTGATGGCTTCGATTCCGCGCGAGGATTCCTTGGCACACCATGTCTCTACGCGGCATCCCGGATTTGACAGGTCGGTGACAATCATGTTGACATTGAGCTGAAAACTGCTGTCGGTGAATCGCAGTCGGCTATATGTGACTCCAGGAGCCGGCTGCTCCGACTTGATTACTTCGTACTGTCGTTCAGTGCCGTTTATCTCGATGGTTTCTGCGGAGGTATTCAGCGATAACGCCATCAGCACTGTGGAGAAGAAAATATGTGTTCTGTCCATCTTGATATAATATATAGGATTAATATATATTACAGATGCCTGAGATGGAGAGGATGACAGAATAAACGGCATTTTTATTCTGTCACCGCCCTCCATCGTAGGCATATCACACTTTTTGTCAGTTTTCTACTACTTTGAAATTGTCAAATAGTTTTCGGTTTGACTTATACTTGCTGTTTCCTTCACGTACATCCCAGCCTTCGCCTGTCTCCATAGTTAGGTTGTCGGCGTCGCATGCGATGAATACAATACGGGTCTCGGCAGTCATACCATCGACTTTCATGCTGAACATGCTTTCGGGATTTTTCCAGACTTCAAGGCCTGTCGGATCGGTGTCCACATCGAAATAACCATCCTTGCCGATGTAGAATCGGGCAGCCTCGGTAAGGTCAATGTCGTGCACGCCGGCTTTGCCTTCCGGCGTGTTGCCTGTGCTGTTGTACGGGATTGTGCATAGACCGGTCACTACTTCCGCGGTGCTGCTGCCGTTGGCTGTCACCTCGGTTATGCGTCCGGGTCCAAGGATTGATACCCAGAACTCATTGCCTTTTTCTTTGGCATTTTTTGCAGAAGTGAATCCGGCCATGCTCCAGCTTACTGTCGCGTTGATTGCTCCTTCAATCGACGCAATTGCCGGGGAGCAGATGTTGCCGGCACATTTGTTGGATGTTCCGAAAAGGATGTAATTGTGGCGGGAGTATGTGTAGGGGCCTGCCGACTTGTTTTTTGTACCTCTTACACCTGTCCATCCCGGATTGGCCGACTTTACAGGGTCAATCCATTTGTCGATACGCAGGTTCTGATCGCCCCAGCAGACTACAGCGTCGAGATTGGGTTCGTCGCAGAAGTCGGCGGTCGTGTTCATTGGGGTAAAGCACCAACCGAAGTCATCGAAGAATATCGCATCGAGCTGGGTGACTGTGATAGGAGTGGTAATTGTGGCGTTTTCTCCAGTACCGCGTATTATGACAGTCGCAGTGCGTTCGGCTCCCGAGTGGTTTGGTTCATCGGTGCCTATGGTGAGTTTGTTTTCATTACGTTCTACACTAAGCCATGTGGCGGTCTGGTCGGGAACAACTTCCCAATCATAGTTGGCCGTCACTATCACGTCGCTGAAACTGCCGCTCTGCTGGAGCATCAGGTTGTCTGCGGTAAGGGTAAGTACCGGTCCTGACGGGTTTTGTGACAGCACGAGGTGTCGGTCCATCTCGATGCCGTTTATTATTACACGGAATTCGGCCGACCGTATTTGGGCCATGGGATTGCTGACTGCATAAAAGCGCAGTATTCCTTCTCCATTTCCTTCAAGGGGATATATTTTCATCCATTCGGGCATCTCTCCGTCGATCGGAATAATCTTCCACGGGCAATTGGACCGTACTACATAATGGTCGCCGGCTCCGAACGCCCATTTGTCCTGGGCGAGTCCTTTGACGTCCATGTGTACCACACCGTCTTCAGCCCCCTCGATATAGAAATATGGTTCGCCTGATATGGACTCGTCGTCTTCCTTACATGAGGTGACGCCAGTAGCCATTCCGGCTATTAGTGCTGAGATGGCCAGCATTCCCGGAAATCTGAATATATGTCTGAGTTTCATAATGGTTGTTGTGTGAGCGATTAAAGGATTTACTTTTGCTGGCGTACAGCGGTAAATGTACCGTTGATAGCCTTGTAGCTCCACCATACCGAAGTGCGGAGGTTGTTTTCACCACCCATGCGGTCGAGAGCTATCTGTACGTTTGTGCTGTTGGAGCCTACAGTGTTGGTCGGATAGTAAAGGCGCTGTGGATACTCGAAGTTGTTGTAACTGCAGCCATTGCCGATAGTAATTACCGGATATCCGGTACGGCGCAGTTCATGGTATGCCTCAAAGCCAATCCAGAACAAAGATATGAATTTCTGGTTGGCGATAAGAATGTTGTGGTCGGAATTTTCATCCCATCCTGCGAGTTTTCCGGCAAGAAGGTCGGCGATACGTTCATCGGTAATCTGGTATTTTTCCGAGCTATATTGGGTGAGCTGTCCCCATTTCCTGCAACTTGCAGTCACGGCATTCTCATAGTGGGTGCGTGCAGTGCTTTCTCCACCGGCTATATAGCCTTTCAGTGCGGCTTCGGCGAGGATGAACTGTACCTCGGAATAGTCGAGAATCCAGGCAGGCGCGGCGTCGCGCACAAGCACGGCATAGTTGGGATAGCTTGCGCCGTCATCCTCCAGGCGTGCGTCGGATATAGCGCATCCTCCCTGTACACCTTTCCAGTCGCCGGCTCTCTGTATGGCCATAGTGGTAAGTCGAGGGTCTTCTTCGGAGTCACGTCCGGTAAGCAGCATGAGGTTGAGCAAAGTTTTGGCAATCTTATTGGCCTTTACCTGTGTCTCTGTAGTGTTGCTTGGACGGAAATTGTTGAAATACGGGTCGATACCTGTGTATTTTACAGTAGCGCTTTCGGATTCTGAAGAGATTATTGGGTACTTGCTGGAGTTGGACACAATCTCGGCGATTTTTGTGTCGGCTCCCATTTCTGTGCGTCCGCTCACGCGCATGAGCAATCGCAGATACAGTGAATTGTTGAATTTCTGCCACAGGGTCATATTACCGCCATACATAAGGTCGATGGACGGTTTGGCAAATACCGGCGATTTCGCATACAGGTTGTTGGCAGCCTCAAGGTCGGCGAACATCTGTTCGTATACATCTTTCTGCGAGTCGAAAGCCGGTGTCCAGTTATCCTGGTCGTGCTGGAAAGCCTCGCGGTATGGCACGTCGCCGAACAGGTCGGTGAGATTCGACATTATAAGGACTTTGAGCGTCAGACCTACAGCCTGTGCCGCCGGCTCGTTCTTTGTTATGCCGAGCTGTACCATATGGTCGGCGTTGGCTGCATAGCGTGCGTAGTATGTCCAGATGGTGGATACGTTGCTGTTGTTTATGCTGTAGCGATGTATGTCGTTGCCGTTGGACCCGGTACACGCAGTGAATTGTACGAGTTCGTTGTTGTACTGGCGTGTAAATGCAAGCGATCGGTTTACATAGCCGTAAAACATCGCTTCGAACACTCCATAGGGGTTAAGCATTCCCATTGGAGTCTCGTTGGGATCGGTATTTATGCTTTCAAAGCTGTCGGAGCATGACACCGAAGAGGTGGCAATTAGCGATGCTGTAAGGATACCGATTGTATATTTTTTGATTTTCATGTCGGATATGATGGGATTAGAATGAAAGTTTGATATTGAAGCCGTATGTGCGGGTCATCGGAAGGGCGCCCATTTCAAGGCCGTTTACAATATTTGTACCGTTCATTGTACCGGCCGCCTCAGGGTCGAACTGGGGCCAGTCGGTGATGCAGAAGATGTTGGTGGCATAAACGCCGATGGCGGCTCCTTGCACGACACGCAGTTTACGGCATATCTTGCGAGGGAGCGAGTAGTCGAGTCGGGCTTCGCCGAGTTTGAAGAAGTCGGTCTTGAATGTGTGCTCTTCGGCGTTATTGCGGATGTATTTGGCTTTCTGATAGTAGTCGATTACCGACGCTACCGGACGGGTGTTGGGAGTGTAGGTGATGGATCCGTCGGCATTTTCGGTGGCTACGACACCCTCTACAGTAAGTCCATCGTAGCGGCCTTCAAGCGAGTTGGTGAGTTTTCCCATGTAGGAAAGCACGGCATTTGTATGGGAGAAAGCATGTCCGCCCATCTGTGCCGAGAATGTAAGTCCGAGAGTAAAGTCGCGGTAGCGGAATGAATGTGTCATACCGCCGCGCCATGTGGGATTGACTTTTGCAATTCGTGTGTCGGCGGCATCGTCGAGCAGAGGTATGCCGTTGGAGGCATCGATAATCTTCATGCCCGAGCAGTCGACTACATTGCCGTTGGCATCGGTGTAGGTGGCTCCCTGTGGAGCACGTTTATATCCCTTGCCATAAATCCATCCCATCTCTTCGCCCACGTAGGAACGTATCGAAGCATAGCTGCCACCTGCACCGTCGTTCTGGATAAATGCGGCAGAGGGGTCCCAGTCTTTGTCGAGAGATACGAGTTTGTTCCAGTTGCGGCTCCAGTTGATGTCGAACGACCAAGTGAAGTTGCGTGTCTGTACGGGTATTACATGGAGCGCGATTTCAACACCACGGTTTCTGATTTCGCCGGCATTCATCTTGCGTGCGGACACTCCGGTGATCATGTCGGCTACAGCGCTTACAATCTGGTTGGTGGTAGATGAGTTGTAGAAAGCGACATCTACACCGAAGCGGTTGTGGAGGAACATGGACTCGATACCTATTTCCCAGCTCTCTACATTTTCAGGCTTGATGAAGTAATTGGCTGCAGTAGTGGGTAGAAGGGAGCTTGAGGGATATGATGATGATGACGCGTATGTGTCGGTAAGGGTGTAGGGGTTTGTATCATTGCCGACATTGGCCCATGAACCGCGGATTTTCAGCATGTCGATCCATGGAGCAGAGTCGTGGAGCTTGAGGGCGTTGTCGAGCAATACACTTGCCGAGACCGAGGGATAGAAGAATGACCAGTTGCCACGACCGAGAGCCGATGACCAATCGTTTCGGGCTGTAAGGTCAAGATAATATGTATCATCCCAGCTCAAGTTGACAAAGCCATAAAATGAGTTGACAACCTTATGGCTACGCCAGTTGTATGGGCGGGCGAACTCTCCGTCGGGAAGGTTGGTGGTATTGTATATACCCTCTTCTCCGAGATTTTTAAGAGTCACGGAATTTCTGAATACACGGCGTATCATAGAGTTGCCGCCGAAGGCAGCGTTGAGTCCGAGACGTTTTCCGACAAGTTTGTTGTTGACATAGCGTAGCATGAAGTCGAGGTTTGTCTCGATGTCACGGTTGTTCTGTTCGCGATAGAAGCCACGGTCGTAGTCAGGCGAGCGGAATGGCTTCTTCTGCTGGCGCCAGTCGACACTTATGTCAGTGCCGGCACGCAGGTCAAGGGTAAGACCTTTTACCGGGAAGGCAATGTTTAAGGCAACGTTGCCGTATACGCGGTCTTTGTTTATGGCATTTGTTGCCTCATACATCTGACGGTAAGGGTTTACGGGCTTGGCATTTCCCATGCTTCCTACCATGGCTTTGCCGTCATAACGGTCGCCTGAATAGTTTTCGAGAGTACATTTGCCTCCGAAATATTCTTCCCGATACTGAGCAGGGCTTATGTTGGTGTTGCCCCATATAAGCATGTAGAATGGGCTCTGATTGCTATAGCCCTGTACCGGCAGATTGTCGGATGATTTGTGCAGATAGTTGACACGGGCCTGCAGCTTCATCCATTTGTTCATTTTTGTGTTGAGCGCTACCGATACTGTCTGGTTCTTATATCCGGTGTTGGGGAGAATCCAGTCGTTGCGTGTATCTGTTATAGACAGGCGTGCTGATGTCCCTTTGCCGTTGTTGGAGCTTACGGTAATGTTGTTGCGGTATGTTACACCTGTTTCCATGAATCCGGTAAACCAGTCATCGGCATATACAAAGGGCGTGAGTGTCCACTCGCCGGTGACGGGGTTGTACGAGTTGTATTGGCTGCGCAGTTTGTCGGCGCTGTATGCTTCGCCGTAGCTCATGCGTGAGCCGTTGGCTTTAGCCGGAAATCCTTCGGGTACGTCTATGTTTTTGAATCGCCAGAATGCGTATGGGGCAAAGCCACCGTCGGCTCCCGGACCGTAGACTCCCTGGAAGTCGGGATAGTATCCGGCTTTTTCCCAGGTTATAGATGAGTTGAGAGTGACTCCCACGCCTTTCTCGGCCTTTCCTGATTTTGTAGTTATGACGATGGCTCCGTTGGCTGCACGTGAACCATACAGGGCGGTAGCCGCCGGACCTTTCAGCACGGTCACTGACTCTACGTCTTCGGGATTGATTTCAGAGGCGCCGTTACCGAAATCGATAGGTGCATCTGAGTTGGAGAATGAAGCTCCACTGCCGGTGCCGGCATCTCCTGAGGTGATGGGCACACCGTCGACTACGAAAAGCGCCTCGTTGGCACCATAGTTAAGCGACTGTTCACCACGTAGTACAACGCGCATGGAGCCAAGGGGGCCTGAACCGGCACTTGTCATCGAAAGGCCTGCAACTTTACCGTTCATGGAGTTAAGCCAGTTGCCGGATACGGTATTGTTAAGGTCTTCGCTTGATACCTTTGACACAGCGTAGCCGAGCGACTTCTGCTCTCGGCTGATACCAAGCGCGGTGACAACAACGTCGTTTAGTTTTACTCCTGACTGGTCAAGCGTGATGTTGACCGAAGTGCCCGGGGCGGCCTTTATCTCTTTGGGCTCGCAACCTACGTAGCGGGCCACCAAAGTAGGGTTTTTGCCAGAGATGGAAAGGGTGAAGTTGCCGTCGATATCGGTTGAGGTACCGTTGTTGGTACCTTTCTGCATCACAGTAGCTCCTATTATCGGCTCTCCGCTGTCATCGACAACGCGCCCGGTCACGGTCTTTTTATTGGCCTTGGGTGTCTTTGCGCTTCCGGATTTGGATGTTTCGGGCGCAGCCTTGGCCGGGGTGAGCATGATTGTCGTGCCTTTTATCTCCACGTCGGCTCCCGGAAGAACTTCGGCGAGAATCTCGTCGATAGGTCGGTCGGTAGCATGGAGTGTGACGCGCTTTGATGTCGGTAGACCTGCTCCGTCACTGTAGGCAAATGTATAATTACATTTCGACTCAATGTCGTGAAGCAGTTGTTTTACGGTAATGTCGTTTGCATCGATGCTTACCCTTGGTAGAGCGGCGGCTACCGATAGGGGCGACGAGGCCGACATAGCAATAATTGATGCCGCAATCAAGGCTTTTGCACGAATTTGTGAAAGCCTTCGCGTAATGCCGCAGAATTTGTAGTTTGCAGTCATGTCTGAGGGTTGGTATATTTGAATAAAAGGTTTTGGATTGGCTTATTGTAAAATACGGGGAGAAGGGTTGTCATCCGGCTTTTGCCGAGGCGAGGGTGAGACTGTTTCCATCGGCAGTAATTTTTACCGGGATTATATGCTCTATAATCGATATCACTTCGTCAAGCGACTGTGAACTGTTTAGTGTTATTGACATGCGTGTGTCGACTTGGGCAGAGTCGTTTACAGAGATGTCGAGGCCATAGCGGCGTGACAGTAAAATCAGAATGTCGCCAAGCGGCTCGTTGTCAAATGTGGTCACCGGCTCAATCCATCGGCAATATGCTCTGGCATTTGCAGGCTCGACAACAGCCTGTCGTGCTATTCTGTCAAGAGTGACTTTCTGGTCGGGTCGCATTATAAGCGCATCGGGCAGTAGCGGACTGTTTAGTTCTACTTTACCTGACAGCAATATTACTTCTTCAGCTCCGGAGTACGGGTATGAGCGTGTGCTGAACGATGTGCCGAGTACCTTTACATCCATTGATTCCATCTCTACAATAAATGGACGGCGCGGATTGCGTGTTACCTCAAAGTATGCTTCGCCATCGATTGATACACGTCGTTCGGCGGAGTCGTCAAAGTCGCTGTTGTATGTCAGTGTCGAGCCTCCGTTAAGCCACAGTCGAGTGCCGTCGGGCAGGGTGTATTTGCCGATTGAGCCTTCTGCAGCGAGCAATACTGTGTCGGATGAATGACGGGCCATCATATTTCCGAGTAGGAATGAACCGACAGAAAAAATCACGCAAATGGAAGCTGCGATAAACAGCCACTTTGTAAATGCCGGTTTTTCATCGACGGGCTTTATGGAGCATTCAATCGAGGGTGTATCCGCTATATATGGTTCTTCGGAAAGCGGTATTGCACTATGTGATGATGATAGTGCTGCATCTGTCCTTGATGAGTCAATATCGCGTAATATTCGCTGAAGGCCCTTGGCTATATCAGGGTCAACAGATGTGCGTCCGTTGTCATTGCCCATATTGTCCCATACGGAAAACAGAGCACCTGTGGTCGCAGCCTCTCCGCCGTGTTCTATAAGCCATTGTTGGATGGCTTTCAGAAGGTCGGCCGGGATGTCGGACGTCGAAGTAAGATAGTCGATAATTTCCTGATGTTCGTTCATGTTGAGAGTCAATGGGTTATTTCATTAGTTTATGAAATGCCTTGGGACGCTCTACAGTTTCGGTGTAGATATGCCCCCATGGATCGGTAACAGTGACGGTAACCGGTGTGTCCGGTGCCGATGCTGTTGCTTTGAAAAAGTGGATTGAGGGGTTTGATTTGGAATGGGCGTTGTGCTCTCCGTTGTTGAGCTGCGCAATTTCATAAGAGAGAATATGTAGCGGATCGCTTGCCGCCACCTGCTCGACTTTTAGCGGCAATCCGTTTTCCCGTGCGTCGACTTTCCATCCCGGACCGTAAGCGAATACGTTTATGAGCAGTTCGTTGCGCTTGTTGCGTTTGTTGTAGCCATGGGCACATTTGGCCACCTTTGATTTTGCTGCTTTATTGCTGACCAATTTGGCATTGATAAGCACTGTGTTAAGGTCGTAGACACGCATCTGGTAGTCGGCCGGATAGCCCGGTGACTTATATCGGTAGGACATATCTGTGCTGTCGACGATCCATATTCCGTAGCCGCCGATGCATCCGTCGGCCGTTATGTGATTGCCTGCCAGCTGTTTTGTTCGCCACATGGTGGCACATATAGCCGGATATACCCATTCGGTAATTCCTTTGTGGCGTGGACTTTCTACATTATATGCACGATGATGGTGACCGGTGAACACTTTTATATTATTGTACGGGCGTAGTATCTCTTCGATTTCCTCAACATTCCGCAGACTGTTGGTCACCGTTAACGAGCCGTTGTCGTTAAGCACCGGAGCCGAATAAAATGGTATATGAGAGCATATTACTATAGGCTCTGATGTGGTGGGGAGTGTGGCGAGATCGGCCTTGAGCCACCGGAGTTGGTCGGCATCAAGACGCCGACGGTAATCCCGGTCGCCCATCTCTGTAGGTGTGGCATTGGCGTTGATGTACACTATATCGTCGAGTACGATATAGTGTATCCGTCCAAGGTTGAATGAATAATATGTCGGGCCGAAGTTCTTGCGGAAAATATCGGTTGAATTGGTATCGCCTGATACATAGGGGTTGTAGTCGTGGTTGCCGATGACGCTGAATACCGGGCATTCGATGCGGTCAAACTCGCGTGCTACGTCAGGTAGCCCGAATGAATACTCGACCCAGTGTTTCTCCCATCCGGCGTCGCCGAGCGATATGCTGTATACGTGTTTCCCTTGAGCACGGTATTGCGCTATTGTAGAATTGAAGTCGGGGATGATAAATGAACGGAACTGTTCTATGTCGCCTGTCGGGCGTCCGGTGAGATGCTGGTCGGTGTGGACAAGTAGTGCGTAACTGTCGGGATTCTCTATCGGCGTCAGAACGAAATCATGTCGCTCGGCAACTTTCTTTGGCCTGGTCAACGATGCAAAAAACTGTGGACGTGAGCCGGATATCGGAGGCTCGTATCCTCTTGGAATACTTACCCATACGGTTCCTTTTGTTTTGTCGGAATTCATGCTGTAGAATCCGGTGGAATCAGTCAGAACGATATTTTTTCCGTCGGAAACGATTGCCCCTGCAATTGGATTGCCGTTAATGTCTGCCACAGTACCGGTTATGTTTGGTGTGTCAATCATAATCGCTCCGGATTCATTTTCCGGAGCCGTATGATTGATGCAGTGTCCCTTTGCGGAGCTAAGTATAAGAAATACAAAGATATTGAGAAATATCAGTGTCCGCTGTATGATAGTGGGCAAATGATTCATTGCAAGAAATATAATAGCATTTGAATAGAAGACAATTCATCATAATGATATGCTAAGATTTTTTTACTAAAAAAATAATAACAACTGCTGTTAGGAGTCAAATATTATTATAGTAGGGATGACAGAATCAGAGAGTTGGCATGGTCGATTACAGATGTGTCGAGGGAGGACAGATAAATCTGTGTGGTGGTTTCGGAGTCGTGCCCCATCCCCTGACTTATTATGTTGATAGGGATTCCACTGTCTTTTGCGGCTGAGGCCCAGCTGTGGCGGGCAACATACAGTGTGAGAGGGGTGGTTATATCAAGCATTACGGCAATCTGTTTCAGACGTCGGTTTATGCTATAGCTTTGGTTGCGGTAGGCTTTGCGTTCGTCGGTCACATGTAAAGGGATTATAGGAAGAAGATAGTCAGATGCATTGCCGGGATATCGGTTGAGAATTGTTTTCATTTCCGGTGTACATGCTATCGTGAGTTGTTGCCCGGTTTTGTGGCGGCGGTATGTTATGCGGTTGTTGTGCAGATCCGTTTTACGTAGAAACGCCATGTCGATGAAACTCATTCCGCGCAGATAGAAACTCAGCATAAAAATATCGCGGGCATATGCGAGCGCAGGAGATTGAGATAGCTCAAGATTGCGCAATTGTCGTATTTTTGATATTGGAAGCGCTCTCTTTACAGTCTTGTCAATGCCTGTATATACATGGCGGAATGGTTTCTGCTGTTGGGTAATGCCGGTCTCAACGGCGCGGTTATACAGGGCCCTGAGTATGCGCATATAGAAAGATATTGAGTTAGGAACCAGTCCATTCGCACGCAGGAAAGCCTCATATGCCTCGATGGTATCTGTATCGAGTTCGTCAAGCGGGATGTCGCGCCCCTCTCTGAATTTACGAAAACTGCGTAGAGCTGCGGTATATGTCTCTGATGTGCGTATTCTCCCATTTTGTATCAGTCTGTTTATCGTGGCGTTCATAAAATTGAACAGTGAGTTTTCGGTTGTCGTACGATTGAATCTTTCGGTAATATCGTCGGCGTCAAACGTAACAGCCCGGTCGGAAAGTGTCCTGATTATTCTTTCCAGAAGCCTTATATCGCGGTTTATATTTCTGGTAATCTCGGGAATATCCGATGATTTCATGTTGATGTCGGTGAGTGGCATGTTTCTTCGGTAGTTCCATTGTGCCGGATGAATGAGATATGAGGTTGTGATACAGCGCGTTTTGTTTCCATGTGAAATCCGGTAGATGACGGTTCCTTTATTTCCTGGCATAGACGGCTCTCGGAATTTTACTTTTATAGTTGCCATAAATGTGCTTGAATTAAATTAATTAATCGGTATAGCGGAAGATGAGAATATGGATGTCAGTGCTTCCATCTTCGAAGTTACGGCAAAAACAATATCATACTTGTATGGTATTGGAGCATGTTGTCGGAGTGGGATGATAATCTCATAGCGGATGAATGCAATCAAGGTCACAAGTGAAATAACGCCTAGTCCCATCCGGTATTCCACTTGTGACGCCGGAGCATAGATTTCGCATGAGAAAGTTGAGATGAAGAGGAATTGGGGTGCGATACCAAGCAATAGTTTGGACGATTCTACATGCTGTAGCCGTGGCTCGATTGGTGTCGACGGGAGGGTATAAAAGAATCAAGGAGTCAAGCGATTTATGCTTGACTCCTTGATTTGTGTTGTCTTACCAGGACTCGAACCTAGACAGGCAGAACCAAAAACTGCAGTGCTACCATTACACCATAAGACAATCATTTACCCAACCCCTGTAGCGGGGCTTAAGCGGTGCAAAGATAGGCATAAATTTAGAAAACGGCAAATTTCCCACACATCTTTGTGGGAAATTTGCCGTTTTTCATATTATTTCAGGTTCTGAAATACGGATAGAGAGCTAAAGGCAATCAGATGGCTTCATTCTCTACTGTCTCGAGTGAGTCGGTGTCAGCTGCGGGAGCGTCGGAGGTGGCAGCCTCGAGCTTTTTCATGATTGAGAATATGAATGCTGCCGAGATGAGACATATAATGATGAGGATACCCCATAGGGCTGCCGTGGAGATTTTACCCCAAAGAAGCATAGGTATAGACACGAGATAGTTGCCGACGGCTGTCGCTGCAAACCATCCGCCCATCATCGAGCCTTTCAGTTTGGGAGGTGCTACTTTGCTTACAAAGGATATACCCATCGGAGAGAGAAGAAGCTCGGCGAAAGTAAGGAGCAGGTAGGTGCCGATGAGCCAGTTGGGTGATACAGCGGCCGATGTGCCTACGATGGCGAGCGAACCGACACACATCACACCATATGCGATGGCAGCCATGAGCATGCCGTATCCGATTTTACGTGGTGCGGATGGCTCTTTCTTTCTCTTTGCGAGCCAGCCGAAGAATGCAAGGCTTACCGGAGTGAGGGCAACTACATAGAAGGGGTTGAACTGCTGATACTCCTGGGGTTGGATACCGGTAAGAGGATCAGGTGTAGTGTTGTAGAAATAGTATACGGCCCATGCCACCAGCGCGAGCAGTGCTACAGATATCAGTCGGCTGAGGTTGCTCTTTGTCTGGAACAGGTTGAAGAGGGCGTAGACACCCACGGCAATGCTGAGCAGTGCCCATACATTGAATCCTATGCGTGTCCATCCACCGGCTTCGGGCGATGTGCATGTCTTGGCAAATTCGGTGAGAGTGGCTCCGTTCTGGTGGAATACCATCCAGAAGAATATAACTACGGCAAACACGAGAAGCAGGGCGATAACGCGCTGGCGGGTCTGTGCCGGAGTGAGTTCCGGACCGGCCGATACTGCGGCTTTGGCTGTGCCGTTTTTCTTGTCGTTAAGTATGTGGGCGTATGTCTTGCGTCCGAGAGAATATATAAGGAAGCTGGCAATAAGCGACACGCAAGCCACTGCAAAGCCATAGCTGTAGCCGGTGGTCAGGGTGGTTATGTACTGTGATGCCCATGCGGTGAGGTCGGCTCCGGGTGTCATCCCTGCTTCTGTTGCGGTAGCGATTATGTCGGCGGCATTCTCATGGCCGTCAAGATAGAGGTTGCACATTGCGGGGAGTGTGCTTACATAGGTCAGGCCCTGGGCTTTCATAGCCATGTTGCACATTGCTGTCGCTGCCATCGGGGCAAACATCGACCCGATATTGATGGCCATATAGAAGAGGGAGAATGCGGCGTCGCGCTGTCCGCTGAAACGTGCGTTGTTGTAAAGATCGCCTACCATCACCTGTAGATTGCCCTTGAACAGGCCGGTTCCTACGGCGATAAGGAGCAATGCTGCGCACAGAATTACAAGCGAAGATGTGCTACGGATTTCGGTCGGTATGGCCATTACCATATAGCCGATGAACATTACGGCTATACCGGTGACCACACACTTGGAGAAGCTCCAGCGGTCGGCGACCCATCCGCCGATGAGCGGCATGAAATAAACGAGTGCAAGGAAGCCGGCATAGATCTGACCCGACACAGTCGAGTCAAAGCCAAACTTAGCCTGCAGGAAGAGGAGGAAGATAGCAAGCATGGTGTAGTAGCCGAAACGCTCGCCTGTGTTGGCAAGCGACAGCACATACAGTCCTGCGGGTTGGTTTTTAAACATAATGATTGGTATATTAAATATGGTTTATTCGTTTCGGAGGGAGCGGGCGAGCGATTATTTGCCTTCGTTTTCGAGTTTGGCCTTATAGGCTATAGCGTAGAGTTTCATCTGCTTTACCAGAGCCGCAAGTCCGTTGGAACGCGTGGGCGAGAGATTCTCCGCAAGTCCGATTTTGTCGATGAAATAGAGGTCGGCATCGGCTATTTCAGCGGGGGAATGGTCGTTGAGCACCTTGAGGAGCATGCTGATTATCCCTTTGACAATTATGGCGTCGCTGTCGGCTGTAAAGTGTATCAGTCCTTCGGATGTTATATCGGCATGCAGCCATGCGCGGCTCTGACATCCCTCGATTATGTATTGCGGGGTCTTGTATTCTTCGGGCATCGGCGGCAATGTGTTGCCCATGTCGATTATATAGGCGTAGCGATCCATCCAGTCGTCGATATCGGCGAACTCTTCGATTATATCGTCCTGTATCTCGTTGATAGTCATTGTTTATTCTGCTTTTTCAGTGTATATTACGTTGGCCACGGTCTGTCCTGCGGCTTTAAGTGTGGCTGTTGATATGGAGGTCATGTCATCGGCTACGGTGTGCCATGTCGGCGGAAATGAGCCTGTCGAGGGATGGGCTGCGTCTATTATGTCGACAGCCGGTATCCCGGCACGGTTGATAAATACGTGGTCATCTGTCACACCTCCGCCAGAGGTGTTCACGAATCTGTCGGCATATCCTGATGCTGAGGCTACGGCCCAGATTCGGTCGTTGACACTGCGTGCGAAGTGGTCGCTGATGATTTCGCGCCGGAATACAGCGCCTTCACCACCTACCATATCAAGCAATATTGCATAGGCCGGCTGCACCATGCCTTTGTATGGCTTGCCGCGCAGCCACTCCTGTGTGCCGAGGCACCATGAGTTTTCGTCGCCGTCATTGCCGCTGTCTTCGGCGTCTACAAAAAGTAAGTCGACTCCTGCAGCAGGATTTCGTTCGCCCATCAGCCGGGCAAGTTCAAGCAGTACGCCTACACCGCTGGCGCCATCGTTGGCACCGGGTACCGGTGTGCTGTGGTTGGCGGCATTCGGATCGTTATCGGCCCATGGACGTGTGTCGTAGTGGGCTACAAGTAGTATGCGGCGTCCTGTACCGGAGTTGTACCGTGCCAGAATATTTGATACCGGTATGACACCGCCTGACGGACTGTCGACTTTTGATTGCTGTATCATTACCGTATCGGCTCCGTATGAGCGGAGTCTGCCGGCAATATATTCGACACAGGCCGCATGAGGAACTGTACCGGGTATGCGTGGTCCGAGCTCTACCTGGGTTGCGATATGTCGGTAGGCTGAGTCGGCGTTGAAGTCGACTGTATTAAGACCGCTGGAGGCTGTCGTGTCTTTTCCTGAGGCTGCTTCACCTGATACAGCACGGTTGCCATGGCCCGTACAGGCCATGGCTCCGGCTAATATCATTATTGCTAATAGAAAACGTTTCATCCGTTTTTATCGGGTGGCAAGCATGGCGGGGAGAGCCTGCTGCTGATAGGCGAGTACGCCCTGAGCATCGAGTGCCACACGATGCATGTCGCCGTCGGCACCTACCATCTCTACATTGTTGTCATCAATCATAGTCATGAATACCACACCTTCCTCCATGTCGGGGGTGCGTACGCTCCATGTCTGTTCGTCGGCATTGAAGTCGAGTCGCACTACGCTGCCGTCATTTTCGCTTGTAATGGTATATCCTGTCTTGTCGCAGTCAACGAGGTAACGGCCATCCTGACCTTCGATGACACTGCGTCCGCAAGCTACGGGATTGTTTCCGCTCCAGAATTCGATACTGTTGATGACAAGTACATCAGCCAAAGCTGATACTTCATATACGGGAACTATACAGAATGCGATGAACACGAGTTCGTTGACAAATTTATTGCCTACAGTGTGGTTCCAGCCAAGAATCTTGTTGGTGAGAGCGAAACTTCCTATACAGGATGTCGATACCATCGAACCTGCGAGCGCAAGTACAAGACCTACAAATAAATATCTTCTTTTCATAAATTCAGTTGTTAGGGATTTTTATAGGTTGTTAAACGAATAATGTATCATTCATGATTATAGCCTTATGTGTGCGGTGCTGCGTTTATAGAAATCAATGACCTTGCGCACATATGCCGTAGTTTCTTTGCCACGGAAATAACCGTATTTGCATACAGGGTCGTTGTAGTATTCTGGCTTAGCCTTCATGAGTAGAGCATCGGCTACGTTCCCGTCCCATATTTTTGGGTTTTTTCCGTATTTTTTTGCCAGGGCTATGGCGTCATATATATGTGCTATGCCTGAATTGTAGGCTGCCAGGATAAATTTACGGCGTTCTTCTGAATCGGGCACTTTTTTTGACAGGGATTTGTCGAGCGCTTTCATTATGGCCGCCGCAGTGCGGATATTAGCCTCCGGATTTGTGATTTTGGATGAGGATAGACCGTAAGCACGTGCTGTGCGAGGCATTATCTGCATCACACCTCTTGCGCCTGCCCAGCTTACCGCTGTGGAGTCGAAACGGCTCTCGGTGTATCCTTGTGCAGCAAGCATACGCCAGTCCCACCCGATTTCATTTGCGTATTGCCGGAAGAAGCGGTCGTAGGGTGATATGCGTCCCTTTGAGAAATCTATGGATAGCGCCGGCGATTCTTTGCTGAGCTCGAAATAGCGTTTCAGAATCCGGGCCTGCGCTTTACGAGGCTCGGCCTGGCCCATCCATTCGGTGATGCTGTCGGCGAGCCACGGTTTCTTAGGCGATACACCCCAGGCGGCACGTTGCTCGAAACTTACCGGGAGGCCTATATCGAGACTGTTATAGTATGTGCGGTTTATACGCGCGATATCGCTGTCGACGATAGTTAGCGGTATCTCTCCGTTTGCTACCATCTCGATAAGATCCTCGGTAATAAGTGTGTCGCTTTTTACTTGATGTATCTTGATTCCGCCTCCGATTTCGTCGTTGAGATTCTCAAGACGGTAGAGGTACTTCGAGCCGGCCTCCACGTATACCTCACGTCCGGCGAGCTGGGTCACATCGGTAATAGGGTTGTCGCTTTTGGACTGTACAAGTACCTGGGTCGTGATATTCTCGTCGCCTGCAGCTACTACATGCGGTTTGTACTCCGCTGTGATGGGTATCTCATATGCAGCGAGATCAATAATTCCGCTGTCGAGCATCTCGACAAGTGAGGTCAGGCTGGGAGCTACATGCAGGTCGATGGCGATACCTTTGTCGGCACCGAAGCGTGTCACCATGTCGTAGTCATATCCCATCTGTTCCTCTCGGTAGATGAAATATGAGGTCGGACTGTAGAGGGTGCCTACGCGCAGGGTATCCGGCAGTGCATGTGAAGTTGAGTCGGAGTCTGAACCTCCGGCGCCGTTCCCCCGTCCGCACGAGTATATCGAGCAGATTGCAAGTAACAGTAATGCTATTGGGAGAAGAACGGCTGACTTACGCATAGACCGGATGTATTGGTTTATTAATATTCGAAAGTGCCTTTTTCCGATATGATGGTAAGACGGTTGGACTCGGAATCCTCGACGCGACCTACTATGCGCGCCGGTATACCCATTGATTCGGATATGACGATAACTCGCTGTGCGACTTCCGGGTTTACATATATCTCCATGCGGTGGCCCATGTTGAATACTTTGTACATTTCTTTCCAATCGGTGCCTGATTCGCGTTGGATGAGGTCGAACAGCGGCGGCACGGGGAAGAGATTGTCCTTTACCACATGTTTTCCTTCGACAAAGTGCATTACTTTGGTCTGTGCGCCGCCCGAGCAGTGTACCATACCATGGATATCCGCACGCATCTCGTCAAGCAGTTTCTTGATTACAGGAGCGTATGTGCGGGTGGGGGAGAGTACGAGTTTTCCGGCATTTACAGGTGCGCCTTCCACTTCATCGGTCAGGCGGCATGTCCCGGAATATACCAGTTCTGCCGGAACTGCATGATCGTAGCTTTCAGGATATTTTTCGGCAAGTTCGTGACAGAACACGTCGTGCCGGGCCGAAGTGAGACCATTGGAGCCCATACCTCCGTTATATTCATTTTCATAGGCAGCTTGTCCATAGCTTGCGAGACCTACGATTACGTCGCCTCCGGCGATATTGGCGTTGTTTATCACATCGGCACGCTTCATGCGGCATGTGACGGTGCTGTCGACGATGATTGTGCGTACAAGGTCGCCAACATCGGCGGTCTCTCCTCCGGTGCTGTAGATATTCACACCCATCTCGCGTAGTTCCGACAGCAGTTCTTCTGTACCGTTGATGATAGCAGCGATTACTTCACCTGGTATGAGCATCTTGTTGCGTCCGATAGTGGAGCTGACAAGTATATTGTCGGTAGCGCCCACACACAGCAGGTCGTCGATATTCATTATCAGAGCATCCTGGGCTATGCCTTTCCATACACTCAGGTCGCCTGTCTCGCGCCAGTACATATAGGCGAGGGCCGATTTGGTCCCGGCTCCGTCGGCATGCATTATGTTGCAGTATTCACTGTCACCGCCCAGATAGTCGGGGATGATTTTGCAGAATGCTTTTGGGAAAAGTCCTTTATCGACATTCTTGATTGCGTTGTGCACATCCTCTTTCGAGGCTGATACTCCGCGGAGGTCATAGCGCTGATTGCTCATAGAGATTATGCTGTGATGTTGGATTGTTATATAAAAAGCAGATATGCCAGAGTTGCTACAGATACTATAAGAAGAGAGTCAATGCGGTCGAGAATTCCGCCATGGCCGGGCAGGAGACGTCCGGAATCTTTTACTCCTACCGTGCGCTTGATGAGAGATTCAATCAAGTCGCCCCATGTGGCAAACACGCATACAATAACACCGAATACTGCCATGAACCATATGTCTAACAGGAAGTAGGATGGCCAGATTGATTTTGCTGCGATGCTTGCGATGATGCAGAATGCCATTCCTCCCCAAAATCCTTCCCACGATTTCTTGGGAGATATGCGCTCGAAAAGGCGATGGCGTCCGATGGCCGAGCCTACAAGGAATGCGCCTGTGTCATTTACCCATATGAGCAAGAACATCATCAGTACGAGGTGAGAGCTAAGAGCGTAGATATACTGCATAAGCATCATCGGCAGGGCGATGTACAATTGTGACATCATTGACCGGGCCAGGGAGTGCAGTGGCTTCTCCTCTTTTGAGTACAAGGTGTATACAAGGCGTACAAGTAGCAGCGAAAGCCATGTGCCCCATACCTGCATGTAGGCATAGCGCATTGACATCCATCCTGCTGTAATCAACGACAAGGCCATGGCCACATCAATCCACATGGATGCGGATGCCCAGTCAACCGAAGGGCAGACGCTGCCGTCGGGTTGTCGTTTCATGTTGCTGAGTGAAGTATATTCGATTGTGGCGAGAACGCTCAATGACATACACAGTACCCAGAACGGGATTGCTCCGAGCAGTATTCCGGACAGTATTACAGCTACATATAAAGCGCCCGTGATGGTGCGCAGAATGAAATTTTTCATTATTCAGTTCTTGACACGCAAATTTACAAAACTTTTCTGTAAAAGTGTGGTGAAAGAATTGGCAAAGTACAGCGGGCGTCGGTCAGTAATCTATTGGAGATATGGATTGGATTTCTTTTCGGCTCCGATTGTGGTGGGAGAGCCATGTCCAGGATATACCTTTGTATTATCGGGGAGTGACAGAAGTTTGCGCTTGATTCCGTCAAGAAGCTGCTGATGATTGCCGGCTACAAGGTCGGTGCGACCGATGCTTCCCTCGAAAAGCACGTCGCCTGTAATGACAAATGCTGACTGCGGGAAATAGAGTACAAGACTGCCGGGGGAGTGGCCTGGAACACCGAGCACGATGGCTTCTTCACTTCCGACTGTAATGTGGTCACCGTCGGAGAGCGCTACGTTGGCTTCGACAGGCTCGACATTACTTGCATCAAGACCGAACATTCGTGCCTGTGCCGGGGCCTGGCGTCCGAGAAATGTATCGTCGGGCGAGGCTTTCAGCTCGATTCCGTAGCGGTTGCGTATGTGTGGCACGCCAAATGTGTGGTCAACATGCATGTGGGTGTTGACAAGTTGAGTGACGTTGAGTTTCTCTTTCTCGACAAAAGAGTCGAGGACAGCCTCTTCCGATCGGTTAATCATTCCGGGGTCGATTATGGCGGCATCGAGTGTTACAGGGTCCCATACCACATATGTGTTGACACCGAACATGTTAAACTGAAAAGCCTTTATATTCAGCATGGCGGGGTTTATATTTGTGCATAAATAAGTTTCTTGGTCTTGAAGAACTCTTCGTCAAACCATGTGCTGAGCGATTCTTCAATAATCGGGCATTTGAGCCCTGACAGTTCGCCCGCGAGTTCTCCTCCCTTGAGTACAATCACTCCGTTGGGGTATCCGTTTTTGCCGCCCGGTGCTATGTTTTTTCTGATAAGCGGTATCATTTCGTCAAGACGCATCACGGCTCTGCTTATCACAAAGTCGTAACGGCGACGGCATTCACCGATATCTCCATGCTGGAAGGTGACGTTGGTAAGACCTGTCTGGTCGGCGATATCCTGGGCTACACGTATTTTTTTTCCAATACGGTCAATCAGGTGGAAGTTGCACTCAGGCCATAATATTGCAAGGGGGATGCCCGGAAATCCGCCTCCTGTGCCCAAATCGAGAAATGTAGTGTCGGGTACGGGATGCAGGAATTTGGCTATACCCAGCGAGTGAAGTATGTGGTGCTCGTAAAGATTGTCGATATCTTTGCGTGATACCACGTTGATTTTTTCGTTCCACTCGGGATACAGGCGGCTTAGGGCCTCCATCTGCGACTGTTGTCGGGGGGTAAGTGTAAAATATTTTTCGATGATTTCTATGCCCATGTAATAACAACAATTATAAGGGTGAAAATGTTAGGCGTCGGCTGTGGGGAGAGCAGTGGTGTCGGTCAGCTCGGTTAGCAATGATTCGGACTCAGGTTCGGGCAAAGGCGCTCCTGCCTTTTCTTTTGCTCCCATGTCGCGCAGACGCCTTGCCGGCACCATCAGGCTCTGGCGTCCGTTGATTAGCTTGTTGGCGCTGTCGGTGAATGCCTCCTTAGCCTTGTCGATGCGCGCTCCGATATCGGTGAATGTCTTGTAGAAGTCGCCTACTCGGCCTATCAGCAGGTTGGCCTCCTCGAATACCTTTCGCTGGCTTTGTGCCTGCACTTCCTGGCGCCATGCCAGATGGATTATACGCAGTGCGGCAGTGAGGTTGCACTCTCCGGAGATAAACACACCCTCTTTCATGGCATCGCGCCATAGTGTGGGCTCCACGCTCATGGCGAGCTGGAGTGCTGCCTCGTTGGGCACGAACATGATTACATAGTCGAGCGACTGGCGCGGGTGGAGGATATAGCGGCGGTAGTCTTTTGCTGCGAGTTCCTTGACGTGTGCCCGTATACTCTTTACATGACGTCGTAGTGCATCCTCGCGGGCCTCCTCCGATTCGGCGCCTGTATAGTCGAGATATGCCGACAGACTCACTTTCGCATCGATTATCAGGTCCTTGTTGTCGGAATAGTGGAGTATGACATCGGGAATCATGCGCTTGTCGGTTGTCTCGTTGAGCACCGGTCGGCCGTTTTTGTCGACAATGGTCGACTGTACCTCGTAGTTTATGCCTCGTTTAAGACCCTGGCTGTCGAGCAGTTCGCTTAGAATCACCTCTCCCCAGTTGCCTTGGGTCTTGTTCTCATGGCGCAGAGCCCGGGCGAGTTTGTCGGCTTCAGCCCCTATTCCGGCAGTGCGCTCCATTATGTCGGATATTGCCTGATGGAGCGACGCAGTGTTGCGGATGTTTATGTCGCGCGAGGCATCCATGGCCTCTTTCATCTCCTTGATGTGCTGTCGGAGTGGCTGTAGCACATTATCGATGTCGCGTACGTTGGCGCGGTTGAGGTCGGCAGTACGTGCTGCGAGCAGGTCGGCGGCAGTAGTCTTCAGTTGCTCACGGGCCATGTCAAGCTGTTCGCGAAACTGTGCGGCACGTTCCGAAGCCTGCTGTTCGGCGGCTTTCATCATGGCGTCGCGCTGTTCTATTTCTCTGGCATGAGATGCCCGGTCATCGGCAAGTCTTGTATCAAGCATCGCTTTCTCAGCCTCAAGAGCGCGGATACGGCTTTCGGCTGCAGCTTCGGCACGGCCGGCTTCAGCACGCAGTTCGGCTATCTCACGCGCATGTGTTGTCTCAGCTTCGGCTTTGGCAAGTAGAATGGCGTTGCGTTGTGCCACAGCCTTGCCATGGCCCCATAAGTGACCGATGACAAGGCCTGCGGCCATGCCTGTGACAAGGAATATCAGATATGTGAGCATAATATGGTTCAGTCTTTCTTAGTGGGAACCGGCTGGGGCATAGATGGCTCTTCAGGCTGTATGCCGTCGCGCTGAAGTAGTGCGTCGATTGTAGGCTCCTGTCCTCTGAACCGCTTGTAGAGTGTCATGGGATGTTCTGTGCCGCCGCGCATGAGTATGTTTGTACGGAACGAATCAGCCGTCTTCTTGTCAAACAGACCATTACGTTTGAACATGGAGAATGCGTCGGCGTCGAGTACCTCGGCCCATTTGTAGCTGTAATATCCTGCCGCGTATCCTCCGGCAAATATGTGGCTGAACTGCGGTGAGAACATGCATCCCTCTACTTCGTCAAACATTGATACTGATTCTGTGGCTCGGCGTTCAAGTTCGGCGGGATCATCTACATGTGTGGTTGTTGTATGCCATGCCATGTCGGTGAGTCCGAATGCGAGCTGACGCAGACATGCGTATCCGGCACCGAAACGAGATGTGTCGATAATCTTTTCTACGAGTTCCGACGGAATGGGCTCGCCGGTCTGATAGTGGCGGGCAAATCCATCGAGGAACTCTTTTTCGGTGAGGTAGTTTTCATTGAACTGAGAGGGGAGTTCCACAAAGTCGCGGTAGACGTTGGTTCCCGACAGTGACGCATAGTTGGTCGATGCGAAGAGTCCATGGAGAGCGTGGCCAAACTCATGGAGGAATGTTTCTACCTCATAAGGTGTAAGAAGCGACGGTTTTGTGTCGGTGGGCTTGGTGAAATTCATCACAATAGACACGTGGGGCAGTACGGTGTCACCATCGGCATCAATGTATTCTTCGCGGAAATTGGTCATCCAGGCTCCGGGACGCTTTGTCTCTCTCGGATAAAAATCGGTGTAAATGACTCCCATCACCTTTTGTTTGGGGTCGATTACCTCGAAGGCACGCACGTCGGGATGGTATACTTCGATATCGGGATTTTGACGGAACGTGACTCCGTAGAGGCGTGTGGCGAGACCGAACACACCGTCGATTACATTGTTGAGCTCGAAATATGGGCGGAGCGCTTCTTCGTCGTATTTATATTTTGCCTCTTTGAGTTTATTGGCCCAGTAGCTGTAGTCCCAGGCATTGAGTTTTACCGGAGCACCGGTGGCCTTGGATGCGAATTCGGTGATTTCGGCAAATTCACGTTGTTGTGCCGGACGGTAAGCCTCGGCGAGCCGGTTGAGCAGGGCGTATACGTTGGCGGTATTTTCGGCCATGGTCTTTTCAAGTCCATAGTCGGCATATGTCTCCTTGCCAAAGAGTGCGGCAATCTGCCGGCGCGTATCGGCTATGTCGCTCATTATCTCCATATTTGAGTATTCACCTTTAGTGTTGCGAGAGTTGTAGAGACGGTAGAACCGCTCGCGCACGGCAGGAGAGTCGGCATACTTCATTACGGCCATATATGTAGGCTGGGCGAGTGTGAATCGGTATTCGCCCTCGCGTCCTTTTTCTTTAGCGGAGAGTGCGGCAGCCTCAAGCACGCTTGTCGGAAGGCCTGCGAGCTCATCGCCGGAAAGCCATATTTCATATGTGTTGAGTTCTTTGAGAACGTTTTGACCGAATTTTGTTGTAAGGTCAGAGAGTTTTGATGCCAGACGTCGGTACTCTTCGCGCTGTTGGCCTTCGAGTCCTGCGCCACTGCGGGCGAATGAATCATAGGTGCGCTGGAGGAGCATTTCATCCTCGGGATTCAGATTCAGCGAAGCGCGGTTGTCGTATACGCTCTTGATGCGTTTCCAAAGTCCCTGATTGAGTGTGATACTTGTGGAGTGGTCAGAGAGCTTTGATGACAGCCGCATGGATATTTCCATAAGTTCGTCATCGCTGTCGGCAGAAAGCAGTGGGTAAAATGTGCTGAGCACTCGGTTGAGGTCGGCGCCGGAGCGTTCAAGTGCCACTATGGTATTGAGGAATGTGGGTTTGTCGGGATTATTGACTATCGCGTCGATTTCTTGGTTCTGGAGTTTGATGCCTCGGTCGACAGCCGGCTCGTAGTCAGAATTATGTACACGGCTGAAAGGAATGGTTCCAAGTACCGTAGTGGTGTATTCAGTAAAGAATGGGTTGTCGGCCGATGTGCCTGGGGTGGCTGCGGCCGCGCTGTTCTGGTTCATAAGCATAATTGTTGAAGCCATGATGGCGGCGGTTAGCTTTTTCATATGTGAATCTGTATTGTTTCTTAAAGTTATATACAAAGTTACGCTTTTTCATGCAGTTTTGCTACCTTTGACCTCATGAAACATCCGTTTGAGGAAAAAGTATATAAAGCTATAGAGCGCGCCGGACTTATTGAGCCCGGCGCGACGGTGATTGTCGCTCTCAGCGGTGGCGCTGATTCAGTGGCACTTCTGTCGTCAATGACATCGCTCGGCTACAAGTGTGTGGCAGCACACTGCGACTATCATTTGCGTGGTGAAGAGTCGGAACGCGACCGTATGCATGCGGAATCAATGGCACGCATGCATGGCGCTAAGTATGTTGAGAAGCATTTTGATACGTCGACATATTGTGTGGAGCGCGGGATTTCGCTTGAGATGGGATGTCGCGACCTACGCTACAACTGGTTTGCCGATCTTTCTGTCAGGCATGGCGGTGCCATGGTGGCGGTAGGTCATCATAATGACGACAATGTGGAGACTCTTTTCCTCAACCTGTTGCGTGGCACCGGGCTTACCGGCCTTACAGGAATGAAGTCTCGCCACGGAATGATTGTGCGTCCGCTGCTTGACGTCACTCGCAAAGATGTGCTTGATTATCTCGCCGACAAGGGGCTGACCTATGTCACGGACTCAAGCAATCTGCTCAATGATGTGAAACGCAACCGTCTACGCAATGTGATTCTCCCTGCCGTAAGGGCTTATTTCCCGGATGCGCAGACCACGCTGACGCGTTCGATACATAATCTTACCGGAAATCTGGCGCTCTATACGGAACTTATCGCCCATTGTTCAGAGGGCTATCGCAACAAGCATGGTGATATCGATATATCAAGGTTGTGCAGAGAGATGACTAATGCCGGGATGATGCTTTATGAGATGCTCCGTGGCTATGGATTCAATGCTGTGCAATGTGGCGATATGATTTCCTGTATTGAAGAGTCTGAAAGCCGGCGCTTTTATTCTCGCGGTTATGTCGGGGTGCTCTATAAGGGAATGCTGACAGTGAGAGCGAGGAATCAGGATGTAGCGCTGTCAGAGGAGAGTTACATCATTTCTCCGGATGATATGGCAACCTGTCCGGAGGGTTTTTCCATAGAGAGAATTCCGGTCGATTACGTGTCATACGACCGTACCGGCAATACACTTTTTCTTGACACTGACAAGGTCGGAGGCCGCAAGATTGTGGTGCGCAGGTGGAGGCTTGCCGACAGAATAGCGCCTTATGGCATGAACGGCACAAAACTGGTGAGCGATCTTTTCAGCGACGCCCATTACTCGCCTTCGGATAAGGAAAATGCCTGGATTGTAACAGTCGGAGGACAGATTGTGTGGGCTGTGGGACTGCGAACATCACGGCATATGACCATTGGCAAGAGCACGGTCGAGGCTATAAAAATAACCTTCACTCCGGCGGATGCGAGGGGTGAAGGCTGACGGGTAGATATCGTGCTGTGTCGTTTATCCTTCCACAGGGAGTGTGACCCAAGTGTAGGTGTGTCCAGTGGCGGGGATGATTTTTTCCAGTAGGTCGGAGAGCGACAGGGCTATAGAGGCTGTGTTGACACATGGATGGCATGCATATGTGTCGATAGTAGCAAGGTCGCTGTCGATTATGAGACGCACGCGTGAGGAGGTGTCGTGGATAAGTCCCATAGGCGATACTGCTCCGGGAGCAATATGAAGCATCTCCATCATGGCCTCGGGGGATGCGAATGACAGTCGAGCACATCCGAGTTGCGACGACAGATATTTGGTCTTGAATGGTTTGTCGGCCGGAATCATAAGCAGGTAGTATTCGGTCTGCTGTCGGTTGGTGAGGAACAGATTTTTGAATACCGGTGCGTCAAGGCGTTTTCTTACAGCTTCGCATTCTTCCATAGTAAATGCTGCCGGATGGCACAATGTTGTATATGCTATGCCGAGACGGTCGAGAAAATCATAGACTGCGGTCTCGGATTCATTACGAACTGTGTCATCATTGGGGCGCCCGGCATATTTTGTTATGCCGGGCGCCTGGTATGAGTGGTCGGTCATGGACTCTTCCATTAATGAGAGGGGTGACTTGTTTTTATGCAAGGCCGGCGATAACCTCCTTGATGTCGAGCGCGAGAGCATCGGCTTTGTCCATTGTGGAGGCTTCGGCGTATATGCGGATAATGGGCTCGGTGTTTGATTTGCGCAGGTGAACCCAGCAGTCTTCGAAGTCAATCTTTACGCCGTCGATGTCGGTTATCTTCTCGGAGGCGTATTTCTTTTTCATAGCCTCAAGAATGGCGTCGACATTGATGTCGGGAGTAAGTTCGATTTTGTTCTTGGCTATGGAGTAGGGGGGATATCCGGCTTTAAGCTCGCTTACTTTCTTGCCGCTCTTAGCAAGGAGGGTAAGGAACAGGGCTACGCCTACAAGGGCGTCGCGTCCGTAGTGGGCTTCGGGATAGATTACACCGCCGTTGCCTTCTCCACCGATGACAGCGCCGGTCTCTTTCATCTTTGCCACAACATTTACTTCGCCTACAGCGGCAGCCGAATAGGTGCAACCGTGTGCTACTGTAACGTCGCGGAGAGCGCGTGAGGAGCTAAGGTTGCTTACGGTAGCACCGGGGGTGTGCGACAATACATAGTCGGCTACAGCTACAAGGGTGTATTCTTCTACAAACATCTCGCCGTTTTCCATGACAATGGCCAGACGGTCGACGTCGGGGTCGACAACGAATCCTACATCGGCACGGCCTTCGCGCATGAGGTCGGCAATCTGTGTGAGGTTTTCCGGGATTGGCTCAGGGGTATGGGCAAACTTTCCGTTGGCCTCGCAGTTGAGTTCTATGATATTTTTTACGCCAAGAGCACGCAACAATTGGGGTATGATGACACCTCCGACGGAGTTTACCGCGTCGACAGCTACGGTGAAGTCGGCATTGCGGATGGCTTCGGTATCCACGAGTTTGAGATTGAGCACTTCCTCAATGTGGCGGCGTGTATATGTGTCGTTTTTATATACGTGTCCGAGATTTTCGACTGTTGCAAATGTGTAGTCGTCATCGGCGGCGTATTCAAGCACTTTCTGTCCCTGCTCGGCGTTGAGGAATTCGCCGTTTTCGTTGAGTAGCTTCAGTGCGTTCCACTGCATCGGATTGTGAGAGGCGGTGAGTATTATGCCTCCGCAAGCCTTTTCCATCACAACCGCGATTTCGGTTGTCGGTGTGGAGGCAAGGCCGATATTTACTACGTCGAAGCCCATGCCGGCCAGAGTGGCGGTGACAAGGTCAGATACCATAGAGCCGGAGAGGCGGGCATCGCGTCCTACTACGATTACGTTAGTCTTACGGGTGGTGTTTTCTTTGATGAAGCGCGCATATGCGGCTGTGAATTTTACAATGTCAAGCGGGCTCAAGCCTTCGCCCGGGCGGCCTCCGATTGTGCCTCGTATGCCGGAAATGGATTTAATAAGTGACATTTGCAACTTGTATAATAAGATTTGTGAACCAAAAATGTGCAGTGTGTATGTATTATATCTTGCTCTTTGTATAGCGGACGCGGTACAGGTAGGGGATAACCGATGCTATTTCGTCGGTCATACCGGCCTGAGAGCGGATGACAAGCTCTACTTCACAGTCATAGTGAAGATAATCGAGTGGCAATTGCAGGCCTTCGCCCCATTGCGATGAAGATGTAATCTCCATGTTCTGGTAACGGAAATTGAACTGGGTGAGAGGGTTGTCGTTGTTGCCTTCTCCTTCCGGAAGAGTTCCGTTGGCGTAGCTGTACAGGTTGTAGCGAGTGAGACGCATGTATACAAGGTCGTTGTATTTTGCTTTCTCCCCGTCGGGATTATCCTTGATTACGCGCATGTATACCGTGCCGTCCTCGTCCATTCTGTAGTATGGTGCATCTTCTCCCTGGATGAAGACGCTGTCGGCGGGTACACTGCCAATCACTCTCTGGTCGGCAAGATAGGCGTTGATATATTTTGTCTCGTCATTCAGTAGCTCGGCGTAGCTTTTGGTGTGGCTGCACGAACTCATGGCTATCGCAGCAGGAATCACTACTGCGAGTAACTTCAGTATATTTTGCAGATATTTCATATGTGTCGTATTGCGGGTGTATGTGATAAGTTACTGGTGAAGATACTTTTCTATGTCGGGGAAGGTTGAGCGGAATATCTCGATGGCTTCCTCCAACGAACATTTAAGCTCACCTCCTGCAGCATTGATATGTCCGCCTCCGTGGTAGTATTTCGAGCATAGTAAGTCGGCTCGGAAATTGCCTATACTGCGTGTCGATACTTTTATTTGGTCTTTATCCTCTCGCAGATATACAGAGTATACCATATCTTCTATGCCGAGCGGTGCGTTGACAAGTCCTTCGTCGTCACCGGGATGATAATCGAATCTTTTCAGCTCATCTTTGGTAAGCACAATGAGCGAGGTATGCAACCCCGGGAATATCTGCATGCGCTCGGCGACAGCATAGGCGTGAAGTTTGAGTGTGGATGTGCTGCGGGTGTTCATTACCTTTTTGTACAGCTCGTCTTTATTGATGCCTTTACGCAGGAGTTCGGCTATTATTATATATAGGTCCGGGTCGTTGGAGTTATATGTGAAGTTGCCGGTGTCGGTCATCATGCCTGTATAGATGCATGTGGCGGCTTTTCGGTCGATGCGGTCGAAAAGCTCCAGACGGCATAACAGTCGGAATACAAGCACGGATGTAGATGACTGCTCGGGGTGGGATATGGTCACATCTGTGAATGGTTCCGGACCTTCGTGATGGTCAATCATCACCTTCTTAGCAGGTGATGCCGCCAATTCGTCGCGCATGCGGTCTACGCGGTAAAGTGCGTTGAAGTCGAGACAGAACACCAAATCGGCATCCTGCAGGAGTTGATGTGCGAAATCGGGGTACACGGTGTAGGGTACCACTTCTTTTACCCCGGGAAGAAACCTCAGGTTGCGTGGCGGTCGGTCGGGTGTGACCACTTTGGCTTCTTTGCCGATGTTGGCCAGAGTGTGTGCCAGACCGAAAGCCGAGCCTATGGCATCGCCGTCGGGCGATTTATGGCATGTGATGACGATGCGCTCGCTTTCCTCAAGCAGTTTGCGCACAGCTTTTACGTTGTCCTCGTTTATGACGGATTTTAACATAACTCACAAAGGTACGCAAAAAAGCGTAATGCGGCCAAACGGCATATGCCGATTTTAGAAATTTTATTATGTGTGCCGGTTGTATCTGCGATTATGCGGATGGGCGGCGGAATAAGCTCAAAGGTCGAGTATGCCTTCGGGGAGATTCATTCTGAGGATACGCCGGTCGGTGTATATTTCCGTTATGAATTCATCGGCAACAGGGAGATAGACTGTGGCTGACGATGGGGTGGCTACGACGAAGAGTACGTTTTCGGTGCTGTCGTCGATGTCGGTTATTTCTCCGACAGTCTGTCGGGTGGTGTCGTCAATTACTGTGAATCCGATAAGGTCGGAGGCGTAAAGGCCACTGTCGTCTTCGTCAATATCATCTTCTGCAATGACATTGTCGGAGGTAAGCACATACAATGGATGGTTGGTAAGCTCGGCCGCCTCTCGCTCGTTGTTTATGTCGTCAAGCGCCATTATAAATGTGTCTGACCGCTTCTGGCGCATGGATGCGATGAAAAACGGCACATATATTCCGTCAATCATCAGTATGATTCGCTTCAGGGAGTCTATATCTATGTCGACATCGAGATATGCGTTGATTTCGCCGTTGATGCCGTGAGGTTTTCCAAGACGCCCGATTGGTGTTAGCCGGTCAAGTGTAATCATCAGAGTGTGGTGGATTTCAGGGTTATTCAGTCGGTCACACGTATGATTTTTGCGCCGATGGCATTCAGGCGCTTGTCGATGCCTTCATATCCACGGTCAATCTGATCGATATTCTGAATCTGGCTTGTGCCCTTTGCGCTCATGGCTGCTATCAGCATAGCTATTCCTGCGCGTATGTCGGGCGATACCATTGTGGTGGCTTTTAGCGAGTTGAGCCGTCCGGAGCCGATTACTGCAGCGCGGTGTGGGTCGCAGAGTATTATCTGTGCGCCCATGTCAATCAGTTTATCGACGAAGAACAGTCGGCTCTCAAACATTTTCTGATGTATAAGCACACTGCCTCGTGCCTGTGTGGCTACCACGAGAAATACGCTAAGAAGGTCGGGCGACAGTCCCGGCCAAGGGGCATCGGCAAATGTCATGATTGACCCATCCATGAATGTTTCTATTTCGTAAGAATCATGTGATGGAATCAATATGTCATCTCCTTGACGCTCTATTGCTATGCCGAGCCGACTGAAGCTGTCGGGAATAATACCAAGGTCGTCGTAGGCAACGTCGCGCAGACGTATCTCGCTCCCGGTCATCGCTGCCATTCCTATGAAACTTCCCACTTCAATCATGTCGGGAAGCACTTTGTGGTGTGCTCCTCCGAGAGTGTCGACTCCGTGGATTGTCAGAAGGTTTGAGCCTATACCATCGATTTTTGCCCCCATGGCAGAGAGCATACGACACAACTGCTGGATATATGGTTCGCAGGCCGCATTATAGATGGTGGTGGTGCCTTTGGCAAGTACTGCCGCCATCACTATGTTGGCAGTGCCGGTGACGGAGGCTTCGTCAAGGAGCATGTAGCATCCGTTGAGGCCGTCGGCTTTTACCTCATAGGATTTAATGTCACTTCGATATTCGAGGGTGGCGCCGAGTCTCTGTATGCCGATGAAGTGGGTGTCGAGGCGTCGGCGGCCTATCTTGTCACCGCCGGGCTTCGGAAGCACCGCATATCCGAACCGGGCCACAAGCGGGCCGAGCAACATTACCGATCCTCGCAGAGCGGCGGCGCGACGTCTGTATTCCGGAGTCGAAAGATATTCGATATTGACATTATCGGCCTGTATGGCGTAGGAATGCGGCGACAGGCGCTCGACCTTGCAGCCCATCTCAGCCAGGAGAGATATTAGGTTGTTTATGTCAAGAATATCGGGCACATTTTCTATCACCACCCGCTCGGGAGTGAGCAACGTGGCGCATATTATCTGCAATGCTTCGTTTTTGGCACCCTGTGGGGTAATATCGCCATGCATGCGATGGCCGCCTTCTACTATGAATGTGCTCATTTTTTCTTTTTCTTCTTTTTTGACGGTGCGGGAGGTGCTACGACCTTAAACTGGTGCAGGCGATAGCTGGCCGGGTCAAGGCGTATGGCTCCGTGGCTATAGTTGGCGAGGTCTTTGAATACTTTGGCATCATCGACACCCTCAGGGTTGATTGCCAGCAGCATCTTTTTCATATGGTTGGCAAGGAGGCTTATCAGTGCATCGCGTTCCTCTCCCGGCTCCATATGCGAGGCAGTCTCAATCATGGCTTCCAGATTATGACCGTAGTGTCGGCTACCTATGCCGTTGCGTGGATAGAACACCGGTTGCGGACGCGACTCCAGACTGTCGGGCTGTATTACCTCAAACGGATAGTCGATGTCGAGCCGGAAGTTTGACATTATTGCCAGATGGTCCCATAATTGTTGCTCGTATCCTTCTTTCTGGCGGATATCGGGGAACAGATTGAGCATACAGTCGATTATCGAACGGGCACAGGCATTGCGTTCGTCGCGGTCTTCTATAGTGAGGCAGTGCTCAACCATCTGTTGTATGTTGCGGCCATATTCCGGAAGAATCAGTCGCCGCTGCTGGGTGTTGTATTTGAGCATTCGTAAAAGAAACTTTTCCTCAAAGATAATGCTTTTTGGTGTAAGATGCAAGCGCTGTGGATGTGTTTATCCGGCTGTTTCCTCACTTTCTGCGGTAGCCGGATATGAGGCATCGGTAGATGATGGGGCCATGTGGTTGAATCCCTGCGCACGCAGCTGCATTTCATTGCCGTCGCGCGTAACAAGCGCGCATCCCAGACTCTCTTTTGTTATATGTCCAATCACTTTTATGCCGGGGAGATTTTTTATTTTCTCATGGTCGGAGAGTGGTACTGTGAAGAGCAATTCATAGTCTTCACCTCCGTTGAGGGCGGCCGTAACGAGATTCATGCCGAGTTCTTCGGCCATTACCGCGGTCTGATAGTCGATAGGTATGCGGTCCTCGTATACCCGGCATCCCGTGTGGCTTGCCCGGCATATATGTAGCAGTTCGCTCGACAGACCGTCGGAAATATCCATCATGGCTGTGGGCTTTATGCCGGCGCCGGCGAGTGTGGCGATTATGTCGCGGCGGGCTTCGGGTTTCAGTTGTCGTTCGACAAGATACTCCTTTCCGTCAAATTTAGGTACGAAGTCTTTTTCTCCGGCTGATGCTATTTTTTCGCGTTCGAGCAGTTGCAGGCCCATGTATGCCGCACCGAGGTCGCCGCTTACGCAAATAAGGTCGGTGTCCTTGGCTCCGCTTCGGTATACGATTCTGTCGGAGGGAGAGTCACCGATGCATGTGACTGATATCACGAGACCCTGACGCGACGATGTAGTATCGCCGCCTACGAGGTCTACTCCGTATGCCTGACATGCTGTGCGCAGGCCATCGTAAAGTGCATCGATATGCTCAACGGCGAACCGGCTCGAGATACCGAGCGACACGACAATCTGGCGGGGTGTGCCGTTCATTGCGTATATGTCGCTGAAGTTGACCACGGCTGATTTGTAGCCCAGATGCTTGAGCGGTACATATGTGAGGTCGAAGTGTACTCCTTCGAGCAGCATGTCGGTGGTGACGAGCACATCGGTATCGGCATAGCGCATCACTGCGGCGTCGTCGCCGGCGCCAAGCAAAGAACTTGCGTTTACCAGTGGAAACTCTCTGGTAATCCGGTCAATCAAGCCGAATTCGCCGATACTTGATATTTCGGTCAGTTTTTGGTCCATATGGCAGACTTGTATGAATTATTGATGCCGGCTGGTATCGGGACGTAGCCCACGACGGCCGCCGGCATCATGATATGTTGCGATTGACGGGTGGTCAGAAGCGGTTGACCAGTTCGGTCATTATTTCCATCATTTTGGGCTGTGCGGCCTGAGCGGCTTTCTGCACCTCTTCGTGTGACACTTTTTCTACTATGCCCTCGACTCCGAGGTCAGTGATTACAGACACTCCGAATACTTCGATTCCCATATGGCGTGCGACGATTACCTCAGGCACTGTCGACATGCCAACGGCGTCGCCTCCGATGATGTGGAAGTAGCGGTATTCGGCCGGTGTCTCGAATGTCGGGCCCTGTGTGCCGACATATACTCCGTGCATGACACGGATGCCTTTTTCTTTGGCGATGTCTATAGCGTGTGCTATAAGACGCTGAGAGTATGCTTCGCTCATATCGGGAAAGCGCGGGCCCCATTCCTCGTAGTTTTTGCCGCGCAGAGGATGCTCGGGGAAGAGGTTGATATGGTCGGTGATAATCATTATGTCGCCAATCTCAAATTCCGGATTCATGCCGCCTGCCGCGTTGCTTACAAAGAGGGTTTTTATTCCGAGTTCGTGCATAACGCGGATTGGGAATGTCACGGTCTTCATGTCATAACCCTCGTAGAAGTGAAAACGGCCCTGCATGGCCATTACCGGACGGTCGCCGAGACGACCGAAAATCAGGTTGCCGCTATGTCCTTCGACAGTCGATACAGGAAAATTGGGTATCTCGTTGTAGGGTATATACTGTTTGTCGGCTATTGAGTCGACAAGCGCACCCAAACCTGTGCCCAGAATTATGGCTGTTGTAGGGATAGGTGTGCTGACACGTCCGCGGATATATTCGGCGGTTTCTTTTATTTTTGCTAACATGAGATTATAACGTGATTCTTGAATGTATGGTTTTCAATATGATTTACTTTAATACGTCAGGATGTGATATGTCGTCGGTATCTATTTTCTTACCTGTGATGCCTGAGGATTATTGAAATTGCGCAGTATATGGCGTATTTCCATATCAAATGGATTAGAGTTCTGCGGCATTTTCTGCGGCATGAACTCAACCTTTATCGGCAGATAGAATGTCGATGTCTTGAGCTCAGGCGGGAAGTATGGATTATTGGCCATGCGTACCGAGTCTTTCTCGGTGGTAACAATGTATTTGTGTGTGCCTTCAAGCTGGTTGAATGCTTTAGCCAGTTCATTGAAATCGCGGCGCGAGAAATTGTGATGGTCTGGGAAGCGCACTACATTTACTTTGGCCTTGAATCCTTTTATATAGCGTACAAGCGGACGAGGGTTGGCTATTCCCGTCACTACAAGCACAGCATCGTCGGGATTGAGCCATTCAAGTCCTGGCACATACCGTACTTCGTCGGGAAATACGCTTACAAGATGCCCGTAGCGGTAATGTGAAAAATAAAGACGCTGGAATGGAAACAGCTTGAGGTTGTCATAGATGATGCTTACATCTCCGGGTCTGATGTCGGTCGGGCATTTTGTCACAATCACGATGTCGGTACGGAGCAGTGCGCGCACCGATTCGCGCAGACGTCCCAGCGGCAACATTTCATCGTTATATACCGGGCGGTGCCATTCGGTGAGTACAATCGATGTCGATGGCTTTACATATCGGTGCTGGAATGCGTCGTCGAGTACTATGAGGTTGATACGCGGATCAAGCCGCAACAACTCTTTGATTCCTTTTGCCCGGCTTTCGCATACAGCCACACGTATGTCGTGGCCATATTTCTGATATATCTGATATGGTTCGTCGCCTATGGCTGCCGGTGTGGAGCGTTTGTCGGCAAGGATGAATCCTTTTGTCCGACGCCTGTAGCCGCGTGACAGAACTCCTATATGGTATTCCTTGCGCAACAGGTCTACGATATATTCTGTATGTGGAGTCTTGCCTGTGCCTCCTACGGCAAGGTTGCCGATTACAAGAACTGGGACCGGGAATGTGTTCTGTTTGAATATATGCCAGTCGAAGAGTTTGTTGCGCACAGCTGTCACCATGCCGTAAATCCACGACAATGGTTTAAGAATCAGTAAGTCTACTATTTTGCTGTGGCGCATATGCTTTTTAGGTTCGGATGTTGTTTTTTCAGGAGGCTACTCGATGACAGTGAACGGCATACGAGCCTGGATGGGATCCATATTGTTCAGGGATTCTATCGATTTGTATATCGGGTATGCTGTGCCGAGTTCTTTTTTAATAGCGTCCTGCTTCATCTGGGCATTGTTGATAATGAGTTTTTCCCACCAAGAGCCTTCGGGATCGGGATATTCAATAATCGAATATGAGTTTGCTCCATTCTCCTCGGCCAAGGCCATTATGCAGTCTTCGAGATTTCCAAGCCTGTCAACAAGGCCAATTTCAAGTGCCTTTGTACCGGCCCATACGCGACCCTCCGCGATGGCTTTGATTGAGTCGACAGGCATTCCACGACCTTCAGCACAACGGCCTACGAATGTCTCGTAGCCGCGGTCGATCATCTTTTGCATGGCACGGCGCTGTACAGGGGTGAAAGGCTTTGTGATGCTCATTATGGCGTTAGGGTTGGATGCGATTGTGTAGGATGTGACACCGAGGTGCTTGTCAAGCAGCCCTTCAATATTAGGCACCATGCCGAATATGCCTATCGAACCGGTGAGTGTGGTGGGCTGGCAGAAAATCTTGTCGGCACCGCATGATATATAATAGCCTCCGGAAGCGGCCACATCGCCCATTGAGGCATAGAATGGCTTGCCTGTCGATTTGAAGTATTCCAGAGCCTCCCATATCTGTTCGGAGGCGTATGCGCTTCCTCCGCCTGAATTTACGCGGAGCACAAGTGCAGATATGTTGTCGTTGTCAGCGAGTTCGTAAATGAGTGGAGTCATGTCGGCGCCTATGATGCCTTCGTCGCCCTGCTGTACTATGTCGCCTACAGCGTAAAGCACCGCGATTTTGTAATCGGCTTTTGACGTCTCTTTTTGGTATTTATGCGCATATGACTGGTTGAGGTATTCTGCAGGAGTCACGAGGCGCAGTTCGTCATCGGAATCTATACCCGACATTGATTTCAGCAGTTGCTCTGCGTCGTGACGGTAGCGTAGCGACGACACGACATTCATACCGGGATAATTTGCCGGGTCTTCGGTCACTATTATGCTGTCGGCCCATGTGTTGATTGTCTCGGGGCTTACATTGCGACCGGCGGCTATGACAGTGCGCACATCGGCCCATATCGGGTCGAGATATTCGCGGGTCTGGCGTATATTTGCTTCGCTCGGTTGTGTAAGCAGGAACGGCTCTACAGCACTTTTGTAGGTGCCAACCTTGAATACCTGCACGTCTACACCAAGTTTGTCAAGCAGGCCTTTGAAATAGAACAGTCCGGCACCCACACCGTGGATGTCGACTTCTCCTACAGGATTGAGCCATAGCGAGTCGGCTGCGGAGGCCAGTATATAGTCGCCCTGTGCATAGCTGTCGGCATAGGCGGCCACCCACTTCCCTGACTTGCGGAATGTATTGATGGCTTCATTGACCGACATCAATGTAGCCACTCCGGCCGATACTCCGCCGCAATCGAGATATACGCCTTCGATTTTTGGGTCGGTAGAGGCTATTTTCAATGCATCAAGCAATCGGTTTAGGGATATGGAGTTGTTCTCGATTCCTTGAAGCTGTTGCATGATTGTCGTGCCTTGCTCTCTCTCTACTATTTCGGAAGAGAGTTCAATATGTAGTATAGATTGTCTTTCTGTTGACGGATGCTCCTTTCCGAGGTTCAACAGTATCATCTGGAGCATCATGTAAATCATGCCGAACATGCTCAGCACGCCTGTGATGAAAATACCGGCTACTACAGCCAGTGTGGTCATGCAAAATTGCTTGAAGTTCATATTATTCTAAATCATTTGCAGCCTGCACGCAATGACCGGTAGATACTGGAGCAGACACTATTCCTCGCAAAGTTAGCAATTCGAAATTATAAATGCAAAAGGATTGCCGCAAAGCATTGTAATTTCTGAAACATGCTCTTATTTTTGCCTTAAAATCAGTTGTCACTGAATATGGCCGCCCTTAGTTTCTGGTATAGGAATGAGATTACAAGAAGTACTATGCCGAGCAATATGAACACAATAATTCTTCCGATGGTCGGGAGTACCCAAAGGTCGTATATGGTAAGTTTTATAAGCACGATACCCATGACACACAGCCCGATTATGCGCATAAGCCGCATATGAACCCTCATGCCAATGATAAGCTGGGTCGCGCCGCATAACGTAAGCGCTACAGACAAGCCGGCGCTATACAGATGTGGCAGTCCAAACTGACGCAGCATATACTCGGTGGCGGCTATCGCAAATATAATTGCGGAGATGTTGAAATATACTGTATATTCGGGCATATTGATTGGCCCGACAAGTTTGTGGCGGAATGCCTTTATGGCTTCAACTGTGGCCAAAGCAATGTATACTGCGGCACCGGTCCATAGGAGAATGTCGGCAATGATTTGGTTTTCGTCGGGCACAGCGAATGGAGCGTAGGCAAACCATATCGCGCCTATGCCCGGGAAAAGCCAGCCGCTGTTGCCTCCGCGTGATGTGGCCAGCGATAATATAAGCATTATGATAAAGCCTGATACCATAAGTGCGCGCGACGATGTGGTGGTGTCAAGGCCGATGTTGTAAAGTGTATCCATGCCTGACAGTGCCAACAGACCGGCAACCCAAATGAGTATGGTGTAGAATATGGCAAAACGTGTGGCATACGCCATTTTATAGCGGTTGATGGTCCAAGCCGAGGCTGCAAAGGCAATCGCACATATGAGTTCGGTGGTTGCTCTGCCTCCGGGGGTACATCTGTTAAGTCCGGAAAACTCGATGAATGGTGTCAGAGTCGCGAATATGATGATTACGGCTATCACGGCTGCTGCGGCTCCGAGTAGTGGATTGTGGAGACGCGCATATCCGAGATTGAGTATGGCTCCGTAGCATGCGATACATGACAGGATTATGGAGGGCGAAGAGAACTGAATGGGGAATATGAGGGCGATAAACAGGATTATGAGTCCTGTAAGGATTTTACGTATAATTCCGTTGTTGTCTTCGGCATAGAAGCGGAAATAGAGCATGCCGTTGACTGTGGCTGCAATCAATGGTATAAGCCCTTTCATGTAATTGCCTGACGGAATGTTGGCGATTACTTCAGTACCGATTGAAAGGAATGCGAAATTATTGAGCAACACAGCCCCTATGAGCGCTATGAAGAGCCGGCGGTTGTCAATGTTGCGGTTCAGTACCAGAGCGAGTGGCAGAGAGAAGAGAATGAAATATAGTATCCCGAATATCAATAGCGGGAAACCGGATGACATCGTGGCGTGCAATGCTATAGTGGCTACAATCCATGTCAGCGGAGTCGAGGCCGCCGACAGTTCCCACCAGTTGCGTCTGATGCTGATTATAAACATAGCAATGTCAAGTATGAGCACATATGACAGCAGGATTGTAACGTTGCTGTCGGGATTGCGGGCGATAAACGGAGCTATGAATCCACCTATTATTGCCGTCATGGCAAGCTCGCGGCGGTCGAAAACGAGTGAAATCGTTATCATGGCCGCGGTAAGGGCCACCAGCGAGCACATTGTAGCCAAAGGATTGATTAGTGCGTATATGTTGTGGGCAATGGCGATTGTCACGAAGCATACCGCGAATCCACCTCCGGCGAGAACTGACGAGAAATTGCGGTATGAATCACGCAGCCGGTATGCTATGCCCCAGAGACCGAGGCCCGTGGCCATGCCGAGAAGAGCGCGGGCGACTTCGTTAATCCAATTGTTGTCAATAGCATATTTTACAAAGAATCCGACGCCGATAATCAATACCAGGATTCCTATCTTGCTGAACAGGTTTACCCCGATTTGACGTTCGATATTATGGCGTCGCGTGTGTGGTTCGATATCCTTGGACTCAGGAGATATGGATGGCTCTGTAATGGCGGCCGGGATAGGGGGAATATTTGCAGGGAGAGTATGGTATTCCTCTTCTTCAGGCTCATCCGGGTAATATAGTTCCATGGATTCTTCGCGGATAGAATGTTCCGGCATGTCGGGTATGACGGATGCATCAGCCGTGTTTTCGTCTGCACGTACGTCCGGTTCATTGCATGGTGTAGTGGATGTCTCTGTTTCCTGACGCGAATTGTTGAAGAGGAACAACTCGATATTATAAAGTCTATTTTCAAAAGCCTTAAACCGGCTGAGTAGCATCATGAGAAGCCATATCGCAATGATGATGCCAATGGATATCAATAATGTGAAAAGACTGGAACCTTCCATATGCGTGAGGAATTGAGGTGATGATAATTGTCGTGATAATCACAAAGATATGCAAAACTATCATATTATGCAAGCTGTAGAGTGAATTGGATAATACTGATTTGCGATAATTGAACCAACGCTCGGCATGAGGGGTTATTCATAGTATACGGCAGGGCTTGTTCCGGCGTTTTTTGATTATTTGATTTATAGGTGTAATGCGTTGCAAATAAGGCGTATATTCCTATGACGAATATAAATTATTCCGATTTCTGCACCCTGTTAATGCTTTTTTACTTAATTTTGTATTTCCCGGAGAGGGGATATCTCTTTCAAGAACTGTAGTAAAATGAAAAAGATAGCGATATTTGCAGTCGGAATTCTTGTCATGGCTGTTGCGGCGTGTCACACTCAGAAAGATAATGGTGTAACGGCGGAGAATGCTGTCGTAAGCGCGCGGCCTGAGAGTATGGTTGTGGGACATAGCTCGATGATTCCGAAAGCGGTGGTCTACCGAACGAATGGTCCGTTTTCCGAAAATGTGCCGATAATAATGAGCGCTAACCGCAAGGAGATTGTTTCGTTTCCGGCACCGTCCGACATACATCCTGATGTGGCTCCTGTCGAGCTTGCGGAAGGATATCTGCTTGACCGCCACGGCGTGGGTATAAATTCAGCATTTACCCGATATACCTACGACGAATATAGTACATTGCCTGTGGCCCCCTCGTTGAGACATCTGCGACAAATGGTTATTCCTGGAGCGATAGTTACCGACCTGGTGCGGCTTCCGTTTCCCTTGACTACGGCTTTGGCCGATACGGCTCGCGTCAACAGGCTCATCCGTCAAGGATTTCCCGGATGTGACGTAATGCTTGAGCGCAAGGCTGTGGCTCCGTTCCTATGACAAATAAAATTACAATATGATACTTTTCCCCAACGCAAAGATTAATTTAGGCTTATATATTATTGCAAAGCGTCCCGACGGATACCACAACCTGCTTACTGCGTTCTATCCTGTAGAATGGCGCGACATACTTGAAATCGTGCCCGCAAAGGGTAGTGAGACTACTCTTACAGTCACAGGCCGAAGCGTGGAGTGCGCGCCGGAGAAAAATCTGGTTATGCGCGCTTATCGTGCGGTTGCGGAGAGGATGCCGTTGCCGCCGGTCGACATATATCTGCATAAGGTGATTCCTGATGGTGCCGGGCTTGGCGGGGGCAGTTCCGACGCAGCGTTTACGATATTCGGGCTTAACAATCTTTTGGGTCTCGGTATGTTTCCGGCGCAGATGGCCGGAATAGCATCGGAGATAGGTGCCGACTGTCCGTTTTTCATCTACGACAGGCCGATGGTGGCTACCGGTATCGGCGACGTGTTCACTCCTTGCGAGGTGAATCTCGACGGAGTGCCTGTGCTTATCGTAAAGCCAAAGGTGCATGTGCCTACACGCGATGCATATTCGCGTGTCACACCCCGCACTCCCGATATCGACCTCTCCGCGCTCCTGTCGTCACCTGTCGAAGAGTGGCAGGGACGGCTGGTCAATCAGTTTGAGGATAGTGTGTTTCCTCTTCATCCCGAGATTGCCGCGCTTAAGGAAGAGTTGCTTGACATGGGTGCGGCATACGCCTCGATGTCTGGCTCGGGGTCGTCGGTGTTCGGCATATTCCCCGGTGCTGACAGTGCCAAGTTGTCACTTGTGGCTGCAGAGAGATTCCCCGGGCTTGATTTCTTTGTATCGACCAACCACGTGTGAATGAACGTTATCACTGCGATGATGTTTATATATTTAGGAATAAATAGAAATACGGCATTGTTTTTGCAGTGATAAATATGATATACGATGAAAAGAAAAAAGACTAAATATATGGACAAGAATAAGAATCACGACAATGTAACTGAACCTCAGCATGTAGCTGACAACGAAATCTCGGTCAATGATATTGATAATGAGTTTGTCGAGCAGCAGGAGGCCGAGGCCGCAAAGGATATTGCCGATGAGGAGATGAACAAGGTTGAGGCTCTTCAGCAGGAGCTTGACCAGACTCGGGCGCAGCTTGAAAAGGAGAAGAAGGAGTATCTGTTCCTTATGGCAGAGTTTGACAACTTCCGCAAGCGTACACTCAAGGAGAAGAGCGAGCTGATAAAGAATGGCGGCGAAAATGCTCTGAAGGGCCTGCTCCCTGTAGTCGACGATTTCGAGCGCTCGCTTGAGGCCATTAAGTCGAGCGACGATGCAGCGTCGATACGTGAGGGCGTTGAACTGATTTACAACAAGTTCGTAAAATATCTTGAACAGAACGGCGTAAAGCCCATAGATTCCGCACCTGGTGTCGATTTCGACACCGAACTGCATGAAGCGGTCACGATGTTCCCAGCTCCCGACGAAAGTCAGAAGGGCAAGGTGATTGACACTGTTCAGAAAGGTTATACACTTCACGACAAGGTGCTTCGCCACGCTAAGGTGGTGGTAGGCCAGTAATATATAAACAGCTGCCGTTATGGATAATAAACGCGACTATTACGAAGTGCTCGGGGTTGAGAAAAACGCTACTCCCGAGCAGTTGAAGAAGGCTTACCGAAAGCTGGCCCTGAAATACCATCCCGATAAGAATCCCGGTGACAAAGCAGCCGAGGAGAAATTCAAGGAGGCAGCCGAGGCATACGATGTTCTTTCAGATCCCGACAAGCGAGCCAAATACGACCAGTGGGGGCCGTCCATGGGTCCGACCGGATTTGGTGGCGGGGGAGGCGGTTTCCACGCCGGCGGAATGTCGATGGAGGATATTTTCGCTCATTTCGGCGATATATTCGGCGGCGGAAGCTATGGCGGATTCGGTGGTTTCGGCTCTGCAGCGGGCGGCGCGCCGCGTCGTCGTCGTCAGCCTAAGGGTAGCGACCTCCGCATAAAGGTAAAACTTACTCTGAGCGAGCTGGCCACAGGTGTGACAAAGAAACTGAAGATTCCTCGTTTCGTGCAGTGTCAGCATTGCAACGGCACAGGAGCCAAGGACGGCACTGCGTTCCAGACATGCCAGCGCTGTCATGGTTCGGGTGTCATTGAGCATGTGCAGCAGACATTCCTCGGTCCGATGCAGTCTACTTCGACATGTCCCGACTGTCAGGGTGAAGGGAAGACCATCACCCAGAAATGTCAGTATTGCAACGGCGAGGGCATTGTACGCCAGGAGGAAGTGGTGGAATTCACCATACCTGCCGGTGTAAGCGACGGCATGACTCTCCAGCTTAAGGGGAAAGGCAATGCCGCACGCCATGGCGGTGTAAACGGCGATTTGCTCGTGGTAATCGAGGAGATTCCCGATCCTGAACTGATACGCGACGGCAATGATGTTGTGTACAATCTTATGCTCGACATCCCTACCGCCACTCTCGGCGGCTCTGTCGAGGTGCCCACCATCACAGGCAAGGCCAGGGTAAAGATTCCAGCCGGAACGCAGCCTGGCAAGGTATTGCGTCTGCGCGGCAAGGGACTCCCTTCGCCTGAAGGATACGGCAGCGGCGACGAGCTAATCAACATAATGGTATATATACCCGAAGAGCTCAACGACACCGAGCGCAAGGCTATAGAGAGCCTCCAGGGGCAGCCTAACGTGCAGGCTACCGACTCGATAAAGAAGCGTATCTTCTCGCGTCTGCGCCATATCTTTAATCCAGAGAGCTGATAACGCGGTAACACCTCCCTCGTGAGGTCTTGATACAACAGTCGGCGCCATCGGAAAATTCCGGTGGCGCCGACTTGTATGTGTTCGCCCGACATGGATTACAGCAGGGCGCCTATGTCGTCGAGAGTGAGCGAGGCGAGCACACGCTTGCCGTCGGGTGTATATGCCGGTGACTGCAGCTTGAAGAGGTCGCTGAGCAGGTGGTCGATTTCCGACGATGTGAGCGTCTGGCCGGGGCGTATTGCCGCCGAGCGGGCCATTGACAGGGCTATACGGCTCCGCATGTCGTCGCCGAGGCCGTTGCCTGTCTCCGAAGCTGTGGCTATGAGTTGCTCTATCACACTGCGCGGGTTGGCGTCGCCGATTACCGAGGGGAGTCCGTTTACACTCCATGAGCTTCCGCCCAGAAACGCCATGTCAAATCCGAGTGTGGCGAGTTCATCGCAGATTTCCTCAAGCACAGCGCTGTCTGAGGCCGACATGTCGATGGCTTCAGGAAACATTACCCGCTGAGATGTGAATGCCTGCATGGCCGCAAGCTCCATATATCTGTCAAAAAGTATGCGCACATGAGCGCGGTGTTGGTCGATTACGAGCACTCCGTCGTGGGATGGAGTCAGTATATACCGTCCCTTGATCTGCAACGCCGTTATTGCCGCTACCTCGTCGATTGGCTGCGACGCCTCCTCAGGGCGCATGCTGTTGAATATCGATGCCACTTTGTCGGCATTGCCTGAGGATGGCAGAGAGGCTCCCAGGTCATTGAACGCGCTTGCATGCAGTTTCATGCCCGGACCCTCCTGCGGCGACAGCATATCGAAGTCCCTCATGCTGTTGAAGCCCTTGCTGGCCACTCTCCCGTTGCCGGCTGATGACGCATGGTAGTGTGTGTCCGCTCCGTTTCCGGGGGTAGTGAAGTCGGCATACAGTTTCTCCCAGTCGGCTGCTGATGGAGTAGTCGATAGTGGTGTGCCTCCGTGTGCATCGGTCATTCCTGTCGGGGGAATACTGCCGGCAAAGGGATTGTAGTCGGGGTCGAGGTCGAGTCCGTGGGCACCGTTGGCATTCGGGTCAAACACCGGTATCTCCGGCGCGTTGGTCTGGTCGAAGTCAATCGACGGCACGGCGTTGAACTTTCCCAACCCCTCCCTGATGGTAGCTGTCAGTATCTGCCATATCGGCTGCTCGTTTTCAAACTTTATTTCGTTTTTCGTCGGATGGATGTTTACATCTATGGTCTCGGGGGCGACCTCAAGATTTATGAAGTATTGTGGCTGCTCGTCGGCGGGGATAAGCTGCTCGTAGCATTGCATCACCGCCTTGTGGAAGTAGGGATGGCGCATGTTGCGGCCGTTGACCATGAAATATTGCAGTGCGCCGCGGCGTCGGGCGTTTTCGGGGCGCGACACAAACCCGTTTATCTTTACAAGCGACGTGTCCGACACTACCGGTACGAGCTGTCTGTCGAGCGATTTGCCGAAGAGGTCGATGATGCGCTGTTTGAATGTCGATTTGAGTAGCTGGTGCACGATTACGTCATTGTGGCTGAGCTCAAGTTCGATACCGGGATTGACCAGCGCCAGGCGCTCGAACTCACGCAGGATGTTGGACATCTCCACATGGTCGCTTTTCAGGAATTTGCGTCGGGCCGGTGTATTGAAAAACAGTCTCTTTACCGTCATCGTCGAGCCGGGAGCTGTCACTGCCGGCTCCTGTAGCTCCACCTTGCTGCCGCAGATTACTATGCGTGTGCCTATCTGGTCGGAGCGGCGCATTGTCTTAAGCTCCACCTCGGCTACCGCGCATATCGAGGCAAGCGCCTCGCCGCGAAATCCCATCGTGTGCAATGCGAAAAGGTCGTCGGCATTGCCTATCTTCGATGTGGCATGGCGCTCAAAGGCCATGCGGGCATCCATAGGCGACATGCCGCATCCGTTGTCGATTACCTGGATGAGGGTGCGTCCGGCGTCCTTTATGTTTATCTTGATTATTGTCGCTCCGGCGTCGACGGCATTTTCCACCAGTTCCTTTACCACGGCGGCGGGCCTCTGGATTACCTCTCCGGCCGCAATCTGGTTTGCCACCGAGTCGGGCAGCAGCTTCACTATATCTTCCATAGAGAATTGTTATTTCCCAGCTATACATGACCATGGCTCGGGCCACATCGCATGGCGTGGGCATTCATCTGCAAAGATATTAAATCCGTCGCAGATTTCCTACCGGCAGTTCTACCAATATCGCCGTAGCGGCGGCCTCAAGCAGGGGCATGTCATCGGCATGGTCACTTACGGCAATGTCAAGGACAAGCGACTTCTCCTCGGCCAGTCGCACTACTGCGTCGCGCTTGGCGCATCCGCGTGCCTCTCCCCATGCTTTCCAACTGTCGGGCTGCGGCGTGGCTATGCAGTATTCAAGTCCGAACCGGCGCGCTATCGCTGACGCATACGCCTCGGGAGCGGCCGTGGCGAGTATGGTGGCATATCCCTCGCGCCGGCATCTGTCCACGAGTGCTGTCACTTCCGGATTGGCGTGGCGCCATACCGTGTCGACTACCGAGTCGACCAGTGTCGGCGACGGCGGACAGAATCGCCCGAGGATGTGTCGCTTCATGCGCGCATGACTTATGAGACGAAGCCGGCGCGCGCCCATCCATGCGCACAGTTCCGCCAGCCGGAGCAGCCGGAAGCGATGCGCATATACAAGTTGCCTCAGGAATATGTTGAACGTATTCCTGAGGCATAGTGTTCCGTCGAGATCTACAGCAATAGCTTTGCGGGTCATAGAATGCGGATGGATATTTTTTTACGGATTGCCGGTGTGAGGGGAGAAGTGTAGTAGGTATGTAGCTGTCGGGCTATAGTCGGCGCGGTGTCAGTCGGCTTCCGCCGGGCTGCTATAGTCGGCCGACCATGGAAATCTTACCAGAGTGTCGGCATACAGGCTGATGTCGGGCCGGAATATCGGGTCGGGGGTGGTGACGGCAACCGCGGCTGTCACCACACGCGCGTGGGGATACATGCTTTTGAGGCGGGTCACCACTTCCGACAAAGTCTTCCCCGAATCGACAGCATCGTCGACCACGAGCAGCACGGGAGCCTTTGCCGTGGCTATCATGGCCACCATCTCGCCCGATATCGAGAATGCGACTTTACGGTCGCCTCCGGGATTGTGGCGCAACAGTCGGCTCTCGGCGCTTCGGAGCACATTGTTGACACCGCGTGGCAGTCGCTTCAGCAGCGGGGCCATCAGCGAGCGCACCGTGCTTCCGGGGCGCGTGGCGCTCGCATAGGCTATGTTGGCTATGCCGATTCTTGCGGCTATCGATTCGGCTATCGGCGCTCCTCCCGACTGTATGCCGACCACGATATCCGGTGCAGAGGCAAGCATGTCCATGACCATCTCCGACATGCTTTCGCATGCCCGGTCAAGAAGGGGCGGGGATAGTGTTATTACCTGCATCTGTAGTCGGTTGGCCGAGGATTAGAGATGAAATTTGCGGGCGGCTCCCGGGGTGCGGAGTATATACAGTCCGTGGGAGGGGAGGGTGAATGTGGCCGATTCCGAAGGCTGGAGCACAGTCTTTGCCACTGTGTTGCCGGCGAGGCTGATGATTTCTACGGCGGCAGGCGCGCTTGTTGCCGACGCTGTGACTGTGATGTCGAGACCGTTTATGTCGATTGATACCGCATTGTCGTCGGCGGCTATGCCGTCGATTGCCGAACTGCTGTCAAACTCTTCCTCGCTTACCAGGCGCAGCTCTGCATCGGCGTCGGCCGATACTTTGATGTAGGCGGTATTGGCGGGAATATATTTCAGATCGGAGCCGGCGGTGATGAATGCCGGTTTGCCCGAGGCGTCCAGTCCGAGCACACGCATTGTGGCGGCATCGTATTCCACCACGTTCCAGTGGCGGGTGCTGTGTGTATTGTTGAAATATACTCCGGTGAGGAGATTGCCGTCGACGTCGGCCGAGGCGGTGCCGCCGATTGTCAGACGGTTGTCGGACGGAGTGGCTCCGGTGCATTCCATCAGCATGGGAGTGCCTTCGGGTATCACGCCGGTCGCCTCACGGAGCGCGGCCATGCCGTTGCCGGTCTTAACCACGGTATACATCTTCATCCCTTCCGACTGTGTGGTGTAGGGGAAGTCGGCAAAGAATGTGGCATATCCCTTCCCTTCTGATGTCACTTCAGGTTTGATGCCAAAATACATGTCATCTACCGGGAATATGTCCCATCTCTGTCGGTTCTGTGCGGCAGTGCCTCCGGCGTCGCGCGGGAAGCTCAGTTCCTTTTCGAGGTTGGCCTCGCCGTCGCATAGGTATTTTGTCATACCGTTGGATGTGCCGCCGATGCGGTAGTGCTGACCGTTTACATCATAGATACTCGGAAGCATTTCTATAAGATCGTATACCGATGTGCCCTGGGCCTCGATATCATATCTTGAGCCGCCTTTCTGTATGAGGCGGATTATGCCTGAGGGGTCGTAGTGCGGACGTTCGTCATCCTTGATGAGCCATATCGCGTCGTAGTCGGCTGTAGTGGCTCCCACGTCGATGCGTCCCTTGTTGTCCCTTACGTATGTGTAGCGTTTTGTGGTCTGATTCTGTACTCGATAGTAGCCGGTCGGGGGCAACGCTGCAGCAGCCGGCAAAGATATCACAGACAATAACAATACAGGTAAAAACTTATTCATATGTTCAATCCAGATCGGTTAGAAGTTGTATTGGAAAACGTTCGGCAAAGTTACGATTTATTTTGCAATTACATTACATCGTGCTGTTAATAAATCGCTTGTATTTCAATTTTTAACGGTTTTGCCGGCCGTAGCCTTCCCGTGTGTGTCGGTCCGGGAAAAGCGTGCGTGTGTATATAATATGTGTATATAATATGTGTATATAATAAAGGTGTGTATATAGGAAAGTGGCTGTGACGAAATAAAATTTGTCACAGCCACTTTTATCAGAGAATTAGCGGTTTCTTGATTATTCGGCCACGCAGATAGCCACGCGGTTCTGAATCGGGTCGATGTAGGGCTGGTACATGTCGTCGCCCATGCTCTTTGTCACCACGCGGTCAGCGGCGATACCGCCGGCGATGATGGCTTTGGCCACAACCTTCGAGCGCTGGTCGGCCAGACGGAGGTTGATAGCGCGAGAGCCTGTGCCCTTGTCGGCATATCCGGTGACAACAACCTTTGCGGCAGGATTGGCCTTGAGGTATTCGATTACCTCTTTCACCTTGTACTGCTGGTCGTTGGCAATGGTAGAACGGTTGATTGCGAAGAGCACGTCGCGGCGCAGGGGCTCAGCCTTGGCCTGCTCCTGTGCGGGAGCTGCCACGGGTACTTCCACTACCTTTTCTACAATCTTCTCTATAATCTGGGGCTCGCAGGGAACCACAGGAGCGGCCACCATCTTGGTCGACTTCTTGGAGTTGCCGCCGAAGGTGTACTTCACGCCGGCGAGGAAGTTGAAATACCAGTCGGCGTTGTGGGCGAGCTTGGAGTTATAGTCGTCGTTGAGGAAGTTGGCCTGAGCCTCGAAGCCGAACTGTACGTTCTTGGCCACGTTGAAGTCGAGGTTGATGCCCATACGGCCTGCCATGCGTACCTTGGTGCCGTCCCAGATGTTGCGGAGAACGTTCTCGCCGCCGATAGTGGGCTTGAGCATATCGTTGATCTTCACAGCCTCGCCGTTGTCCCAGGCGATATTGGCGCCTACACCGGCGAATACGCCGAAGCTCACGAGACGGTCGGGGTTAAAGCCGCCGATGAGGTTGGTGATGTCGAATGTCACGTCGAGCATCGGGGCGATGTAGTTCCACTTCCAGTAGTAGCTCTCGTCGAGGCTGAGGGCCGCTTTAGAGCGCCAGGAATTGGCTGCAAGACGCAGACCTACCACCTGATTGAAGTTGTAGCCCACGGCAATCTGTGCGTTGGGAGCCATCAACTTGCCAAACGAGGTCTCGCCGAGAGTTTCCTGGAAGCCGAACTGTCCCTGTACGTACCAGTTGGGACGATATACGGTCTCCGACTCCTCGACCATTACCGTTTCCTGGGCTGACATGCCCATGGCTACTGCGGCAAGGGTAGCTGTGAGAAATATCTTCTTGAATTTCATATTTAAGCCTTGATTTGCCTGATTTTACAGCCTCTGCCGGGGGATTGTCCCCCGGCAGCATGGCGTGTATAGGTCAGGAGTTGGTGTTAGTTGTTAACTTGGAAATAGTACTTGTTGGTAGAGGTGAATCCGCGGTAGTCGAGAGCGGAGTAAGCCACCTCGTAGATGAAGCCCGGAGTGAGGTCGCCGGTAGCCACGCGGAGGTTGCGGCCGTCGATTACTTCATTGAAGAGTGTACCCTTGTTGGCCTTGTCGAGAGCAGCCTTGGCAGCGGCGTCGCCATCCTGGGCGCTCTTGCCGGTAGCTACGTTGACGGCGTTGCAGATACCTACGAATTTCTTGAAGGCGGGAGATACGATTTCGAGGTTGTAGGTAGTGGGGTAGAACATGATAGCACCTGTGCCCTTGAACTTGCTGGGAGCGGTCTCGTTGGTAGAGAGGAGGCTTATACCACCCTGGCTGTTGCCGTAGAGCATGGTCACCTGCATGTAGTGGCTGGGGTTCTCCAGAAGGGCGTTGATGCGGTTGGCGATAGAGTTGTACTTGTTTATGAGGCTGTTCACCTTGTCGAAGTACTTGCCTGTCTCGCCCTCGATGTTGTTCTTGATCTGGTTCATGAGATCCTTCATGGTCTGGTTGATCTGGTCCTCAACATTGGTGAGCATACCGTTGATTTCGTCCTGAAGTTCCTTCATGATTCTCTCAAACTCTTTGGTAATATTTGCGCTTGAGTTTGACATGGCCGTATTGAAGTCTTCCTTCATCTTCTCGACAAAGTCATCAAGTAATACGTCACCGGTCAGTGTGATTTCGTTACCGTTACTGTCTTTACCGGTTACTGTCACCTCAAGTTTAGTATCGATATTGTCAAAATTGACGCCGGAGAGTGTAAAGTTGAATTCTTTATCCTCGAGATTGATAGGATCAATTTTAATCTTCTCGATTTCGGGGATGAGCTTGTCCCAGTCGATGCTGATTTCGTCGAGGATGGGGAGCTTACGGTTGAACTTCTTGCCTTCGAGCGACTTGTAAGAAAGGGGTTTGAAGGTAGTGGCTGCGATGTCGAGGCCCGAGCGTACGATGCCGGTTTCGGTAGCGTCAACCCAAGTAGAGGTAACGTCGTTCCACTTCGAGGTGTTGTACTGCCATTCAGCCCTCACTGCCATACGGGGAAGGATGCCGTTGAGCTGGTCGTATACAGCCTTCATGAGGCTTACGAGTGAGTTCTTGTCTCGGTTGTTGTAGAAGTCCTTGGCGGCTGATTTCAGGCCTTCCTCGATAGTGATGCGGCAGCCTTCGATATCAGCGGGGAGGAGGGTAGCCTCAGCCTCGTAGAGAGAGACGTCCTGAGTAGCACGACCGTGGTTGTAGCCGAATGTGAGCACCTTGTCGCTCTTCACTGGAGTGGCGAGGGTCATGCCTGTCTGCTGGTTCTGGCTGTTGACGAGGGTGAAGGTCTTGCCTGTCATGTCGGCGTTGCCGGGGTTGACGGTCATATAGAGAGTACCGGCGTTGCCCACATAGTTGTTTTCGTCGCCCTGAAGCACAACTCCGCTATACTGCTTGGGAGTAACGCCGAGCATCTGCATATCCTTAGTGGTGAGTATCTGCTCGCCGTCAAACTCATACATAGAGCCGTCGTAGGGGAACTGTACAGAACCCATGTCGCCGCAGTAAGTCATAAGCACGTTGGATGCCACGCCCACGGGAGCTGCGAATGTGCCGAATACGGGGTTCCATGTGCCTTCAGCCACAATGCTTGTAATCATGGCGTCGAGACGCTCGCCCACGAGGTTGTATTTTTCCTGAAGAGCCTTGATGGCCGTCTCGTTGGCTGCAACCTTACCGGCGATATCGGAGCGCCACTGAATCCAGTCGGCGAGGAGTTCGTTGAGATTAGCGAAGTCAGCTTTCATGTCGAGGGGACCTGCCACTTCGTTGTAGATTTTAACGAATTCGGCGAGGTCATCCTTCAGCGAATTCTTGAATGCCTCAAAGTCGGCCTGGGTGAGATATGTCTGGGCGGCATCATCTTTAGTCAGGAGAGTACTGGGGTCGAGGTTACCGTAATCCTGAAGGAGTTTATCAAGAGCCTGCTTGTTAAGGTCTACCCAATGTGCGGCAGTGAGTGCGTCGGCGATATCCTGGGGTGTCTGAGCCCATTCGGGATATGTGATTGAGCCGTCTTCGTTCACAGTGCAACCGAGCGACTCGAGAGCGGCTTTAAGCTGCGCCTTGATTGTGGAGTCATCGTATGATGTGCCGCCCTGGCCGAGACCTGCAGCTACGAGAGCCTGATATGTCTGCGAGGTTCTATCGGCAATAAGAGTGGCGATAGTCTGGTCGAGATTGGCTTCTTTAAGATATCCGTTGAGGTCGTCGGCAGTCAGATAACCTTGTTGACCTACCCAGGTTTTGATTTTGTTTTCCAAATCAGCAAGGTCGCATCCGCACTGTTCGATGTTAGCAATCTGCTGCTCAAGAGTCGTAACTCGCTGTTCGAGAGCTTCAAACTCAGTATTTGTAACGTAGCCGTTGGCAATCTCTGTTCTGAGGTCGTTGATTGCTTTGTTCAGCTCTTGCTGCAACTGCTGTTTTGCAGCTTCGAGATCGCCCTGGAGCTGCTGGATAAGCTGCATCAATCTAAAGTCTTCACGCTGCAATACGGCATACTGGTCATCGTCAGTGTCCTTGCAGGATGTGAAAGAGCCCATGGCGCCAGCCAAAGAGGCGCAGATGAGCATTCCGCTAATGATTTTCTTCATCTTGAAAGTGAATATTGATTTTGGTAAAATTTGGTCTGATATGTTAAATAAGTGAAGTGTATGTTTGCTGATTAATATGTCAAGTGTTTCAAAATTTTGATAAGATTTATGTATGCATCCATTCATACGCAAGCCCTGCGCCCAGCTGCTTTGTGCTGGATATAAGCCCTCTGTCGACTGTAGACGCAAGCAATGAGCCGCATGATTTTAGCATGCTGTGATGAAAACTATTCGGCAAAATTAGGCAAAATTTGTTTAATGAACAAATATTTTGTTGAATAATACTCAGTGTACATAACACACCCGCTAATCAAATGTTCACTAAAAGTTTGATAAATAAATAAAATTTAGGTGAACCATATCGGCGATTTATATGTAACTTTGTATGGAATTACAATTTAGAGATTGTCTAATAATAAATGTTGCTGCCAGGATATATGAGACAAAAGGTAACTTTATACCTACTACAATCTCTTGCCTGCTTGTAATGCAAATACAAAAAGATATATTAAAGATATGAAACAAATTACCTCCCTTCGGCCATTCGCCGGCATATTTCCGCCCGCTCTTCGGTCGTTATGTAACCCCATAACTCCATCATCACAAGCGAAAACCTGCCCTACGACTGACCGACCTGACGGTAATATTTATGATTAAACAAGCTCTTATGGTTTCTTAGACATGGGCGACGAAAACAACAATAGCAAGATATCCTCACAGAGCGTGGCGAAGGGTGGCGACACACCGCTCACACTCGGCACCAAATCGATCAGCCAGCTGCTGGTACAGTACTCCGTGCCGGCAATCATAGCGAGCGTAGCGGTGTCGCTCTACAATATCATCGACAGCATATTCATCGGGCAGGGTGTAGGGCCCATGGCCATAGCCGGCCTGGCAATCACCTTCCCCCTTATGAACCTCGTGGTGGCCTTCTGTACGCTGATAGCGGTCGGGGGCGCTACCATCAGCTCGATATTCATCGGGCAGAAAAACGAGAGCCGCGCCACCGACTGTGTCAACAACGTGATGGTGCTCTGTCTGATACACTCCGTACTGTTCGGCGGCGTCACCCTGCTGTTTCTCGATCCTATACTGCTCTTTTTCGGCGCTACCCCCGAGACTATCGACTATGCGCGCGAGTTTATGCGCATCATCCTTTACGGCACCCCTGTCAGCTATGTGTTTATCGGGCTCAACAACCTGATGCGCGCCACCGGGTATCCCAAGAAGGCCATGGTGTCGGCCCTGCTGTCGGTGGCCGTCAATCTGGTGCTTGCCCCTACATTTATATTTGTGTTTGACTGGGGCATATCAGGAGCCGCCTGGGCCACGGTGTGCGGCCAGACAGCCTCGTTCATATGGGTGCTGTGCCACTTCATGTCGAAGAAAAGTTTCATCCATTTCCGTCGCGACAACCGGTGGTTCAACCCCTCGATCATACGCCGCATCTACTCGATAGGGCTGTCGCCCTTTCTGATGAGCGTATGCGCCTGCATAGTGGTGGTGTTTATCAACCGCGCCCTCCTCGACTACGGCGGCGGCAACTCCAACCTCGCCGTCGGCGCCTACGGTATCATCAACCGCACCACGATGTTTTTCGTGATGATAGTGTTCGGTGTGACCCAGGGTATGCAGCCCATACTCGGCTTCAACTACGGCGCCCACAAGTGGGACCGTGTGAAGCGCACATTATATATAGGTATATGGATTGGAGTCGGCATCACATTCGTGGGCTTCGCCGTGTGTGAGTCGTTTCCCGACGCCATCAGCCGGTTGTTCACCACCGACGAGACCCTCACCACGATAGCCCGCGAGGGATTCCGGGTATACTTCATATTCTACCCTGTGGTTGGCTCCCAGATAGTGATACAGAATTTCTTCCAGTCGATAGGCAAGCCCAAGATATCCATCTTCCTGTCGCTCACGCGCCAGCTGCTGTTTCTGATACCCTTCCTGATAGTACTGCCGCGCTATTATGGAGTCAAGGGTGTGTGGGCCTCGATGTGCGGCTCCGACTTGATAGCGTTTATCTTCGCGCTCGTCACCGTTATAGTGATGGTAAAGCGTCTTAACGTCAGATTCAAGGGTCTGAAGCCAATTGAACAATAACAAATTATAAGCTATGTACCAGGATATTGATATGCGTGTCGCGCCCGCTGTAGCCGGACAGCCCAACACGCTGCTGAAGGCCGAGGCGGCCAGGGAGGCCGGAGTGGACGCCGACAGGGTGAAGGCCTTGAAAATAGTGAGGCGCAGCATCGACGCCCGCCAGCGCAAGGTGCTGGTCAATGTGCGCGTGCGCCTCTATCTCGACACTCTCCCAGACTCTACCGCCATAGCCGAGCCGATAGTCTACCGTCCGGTAGGTCCCGACGCCCGGGAGGCCATAGTGGTGGGCGCCGGTCCGGCCGGTCTGTTTGCCGCTCTTCGTCTCATTGAGCTTGGCATAAGGCCTGTGGTGCTCGAACGCGGAAAGGATGTGGATGCACGGCGCCGCGATATGGCCCGCATAGCCCGCGAGGGGGTTGTCGACCCCGACTCCAACTATTGCTTCGGCGAGGGAGGAGCGGGCGCTTACTCCGACGGCAAACTGTACACCCGCAGCAAAAAGCGCGGCAGTGTAGACAAGATACTCACCGTGCTGTGGCAACATGGAGCGAGCGAGGATATACTCGTCGACGCCCATCCGCATATCGGCACCGACCGCCTCCCTGAGGTGATAAAGGCGATGCGCCACACCATAGAGAGATGTGGCGGACGGGTGCTTTTCGGCACACGCGTGGAACGTCTGCTGACTGATGGCTACACTGTGACCGGTGTAGCCACCGCCACGGGCGACATATACCGCGGTGCGGTAATCCTCGCCACGGGGCATTCGGCCCGCGATGTCTATGAGTCGCTTGCCGCCGCGGGCGTCGAGCTTGAGGCCAAGGGGCTCGCCATCGGTGTGCGCCTGGAGCATCCTCAGCAGCTTGTCGACCGACTGCAGTACCACTCCCCACAGGGGCGCGGGCGCTGGCTCCCCGCCGCCGAGTATTCGATGCTCACCCGTGTCGACGGGCGTGCGGTATACTCTTTCTGCATGTGTCCCGGTGGATTCATCATCCCTGCGGCGAGCGAGCCGGGCCAGCTTGTGGTCAACGGCATGTCGCCCTCGTCGCGCGGCACCCGCTGGGCCAACTCTGGTATGGTGGTAGAGATACTGCCTGAAGATGTGGCCGAGGAGGAGGGCGCTCCCTCCTCGCTGAAGATGATGCGCTACCAGCAGCGTATCGAGAAGGTATTTTTCGAGGAGGCCGGCGGCTCGCAGAACGCTCCCGCCCAGCGTATGGCGGATTTCGTGGCCGGACGTCTGTCGGCCGACCTGCCGCCTACATCGTATGCCCCCGGCATACATGCGGCGCGTATCGACCGGTTGCTGCCCAAGGAGATAGCGGGGCGCCTGAGGAAGGGATTCGCCGAGTTCGGGCGCAAGCAGCCGGGTTTTCTTACCAACGAGGCAGTGCTGATAGGGTGTGAGACACGCACGTCGTCGCCGGTGCGTGTGCCCCGCGACCCCCAGAGCCTCGGCCATGTGCGTCTGCGCGGACTTTACCCCTGCGGCGAAGGCGCCGGATATGCCGGCGGTATAGTGTCGGCCGCCATCGACGGCGACCGTTGCGCCGACTCTCTCGCCGGGTATATTGAGCCGACGCACTCCTGATAATGTAAGGATTTTGCTATGAAACGAAAATTCAATCTTAGTTTCTCCACCCGCCTGTACCTATGGGCCACACTGTTGATTCTGATTACATTCAGCGGCATAGCCGCCATATTCCACACCTATAGTAGCCAACGCGAGGAAGAGGCCGGCGGCCGCTATGCCGGATTTATGCTCAACGAGATGGTATACAGCATAAACGAGCGTCTGCTTATGGTGGAGAATGTAGTGAAGCGCTATGAGCCTATAGTGGAAAAAACACTCTCTACCCCCGACAGTCTGATGGCGCTCGTGGAGGAATGGACATTGTCTGACTCGCTTGTAATCGGAGGGAGTATCTGCTTCGAGCCGTACTATTATTCCAAGAAGGGGGAATACTTCATGCCTTACGTCACCACGACGCTCGGCAACAAGCCGGTGAGTGTGTATCTCGGCGGCAAGGATTATGATTATTTCAAGATGGAATGGTACAAGTCGGCCAAAGAGGCGCGCCAAGGCATATGGTCGGAGCCGTACTATGACGACGGCGGCGGCGATGTGATGATGATAAGCTATGTGCTGCCACTTTTCAACAAATATGGCAATATGATAGGGGTGATGACGGCCGACATGTCGCTTGAGGAGCTTGTGAAGGATGTGGCCCATCTGCGTCCGTACCACGACAGCTTTTCGTTTGTGGTGAGTCGTCGCGGCACATTTATCGTGCATCCCCGTCGCAGCGTGATACTCAACCAGACGATATTCTCCTATGCCGACTCCCTCGACAGCGAGCCGATGAGACAGCTCGGACGCGACATGCTGAGCGGTCTGGCCGGATATGACCGCCGCACTCTGCGCGGCAAGGATATGCTTGTCAGCTACACTACCATCCCTCGCACGGGATGGGCGATAGCTACGTTCAGTCCCTATTCCGAGGTGGTAAATCATCTTGGTATGGTCACGGGTTATATGCTCTCCGTGCTTGTGGTGGGGCTCGTGGGGCTGCTGATAGTGCTGCGCTATGTGATAAAACGCAATACGCGGCCACTGGAGGACCTTACGAAAGTGGCCTACAAGATAGCCCGCGGCGATTTCTCGGCGCGTCTGCCGCGCGACACTCCCGACGGTAGCGTGCGCACTCTTGTCGATGCTTTCGCCCACATGCAGCAGTCGCTTGCCGACTATGTAGCGAGCCTGCGCCAGTCGACACTCGCCCAGGCACGCATACAGAGCGAGCTCGACATCGCCCACGCGATACAGAAGGAGACGATGCCGCGCACGTTTCCGACCTCGGCCGCCGGCGCGGGCATCGATGTGTTTGCGATGCTCAATCCGGTGAGTACAATCGGTGGCGATTTCTACGACTTCATGCTCGCCGATGGAAAGTTTTATTTCTGCATAGGCACTGTGTCGTGTGCCGGCACAGTTTCGACCTCGTTGCTCATGACTGTTGCCCGTTCGGTGTTCCGCTCGTCGATATCGGCCGCGCAGGGGCCTGAAATGACTATAAAAGCCATGAGCAATGTACTCCACGACAACCCTGAGTCGGATATGAGCATAACTGTATTTGTGGGGGCCCTTGACCTCTACAGCGGCGAGCTCACCTATGCCAATGCCTCGCACAACGCTCCGCTGCTGGTGCAGCCCGACGGCATGACCGAGTTTCTCCCCGGCTCGTCGTCACTGCCGCTGGGAGTTGATGTGCTCGAAGAGTGCGCCCAGGCGTCGCTCGTGCTGAAGCCCGGCTCGCGGATGGTGTTCTTTACCGACGGCATCATCACCGCCACCAATGCCGGTGGTGCCGCCTATACCGACTATACGCTGTATCATACCGTGACGATAATCATGGCCAACTATCCCGATCTGTCGGCCAGGGATATGATAAAGCGTATCGGACGTTCGGTGCGCGAGCATGTGGGCGAGCAGGAGCAGCATCGCGACCAGGCTTTGCTGACATTTACCTACAAGGGGCTCGGGCAGAGCGCTCCGTCCCCCGACAGGTGAGACGTTTGGAGGGAAATGGAGCAGAATGCGACATAATTTTATGTTTTTTAACCACTTTGTAAATAATGCCATAGTAAAATGTTGCCTGTTAAGAAATCTTTTCTTAGTTTTGTGACAAGATATTATTAACCTTATTAAAAAGTTACACCAATTTTTAAAATGAAAACATTAGTAGAAAAGGCAGCCTCTCTCTACGAGGCTTTCAAGAAAGAGGCGGAATCACAGGTAGAGAATGGCAACAAGGCTGCCGGCGCACGTGCCCGCAAGGCTTCTCTCGAGCTTGAAAAGCTCATGAAGGAGTTCCGCAAGGCTTCTCTCGAGGCTTCCAAGAAGTAATAATATTATATAGCAAGCCTGTCAGTTCAGGTTTTATCCGCGCTTTTCATTCCGGCGGCCTCCTGCCGGTACACCTTATCACGGCCCGGCCATACGCAATGGTCGGGCTTGCTTGTGCGGTAGTGGGAATATTCCGTAATTTGAAGGTAAAAGCGGAGTGTATTCCACATTGAAATGTTAACTTTGCACATAGAAACCGCATGAAATTGATTTTGTCCCCTCCTTGGAACTTTGTGTAGGGATATTAAGGTATGTGACGGTTTCAGAAAGAGCAATTATGGAAAAGCATATCGAACATGATGGCGTGCGGGTGGTATATACCGTAGAGGGAGATGGGCCGTCGGTGGTGCTGATGCACGGCTGGGGCTGCGACACCACCACTCTTGCCTCAATAGAAAAGACCGCTTTGGCCTGTGGCAGAAAGGTGGTCAATATCGATTTTCCCGGACATGGCAAGTCGGGCGAGCCGACGCAGGTGTGGGGAGTCGAAGAGTATACGGCATGTCTGCGCACAGTGGTCGAGGCCGAGGGGCTGGAGCGCCCCGCTTTGCTGGGCCATTCGTTCGGAGGGCGTGTCGGCATACTTTATTCGTCGCGCTATCCGTCGGAGGTGGAGCGCCTGATTCTGGTCGATGCAGCGGGCATCAAGCCGCGCCGTACATGGAGGTATTATTACAAGGTGTATACCTTCAAGGCCATGAAGCGCCTGCTCTATCTGCTGCACGGCAAAGCCGCCGCCGAGGATATACTGGCGGCAAGGCGCGCGAAGGCCGGGTCGGCCGACTATGCCAAGGCCACGCCGATGATGCGGGCCATACTCAGCCGTGTGGTAAACGAGGACCTGAAACACTGCATGCCGGCTATCGCCTGTCCGACGCTGCTCGTGTGGGGCGAGGATGATACGGCGACACCCATATCCGATGCCCGGTATATGGAACAGCATATACCTGACGCCGGTCTGGTGAGCTTTCCCGGAGCCGGACATTACAGCTTTCTTGATCGCCCGGCTCAGTTTGCCGCGGTGTTGCGCAGTTTCCTGACTTCAGGAGGTGAATGAAAAAAATAATCACTATGTGTATCAATGCATTGATAATAATATTTCTTGCGGTGGCCGGTATAGCCGGTGCGGCAAGTTTCCTGCTTGAACTGAAGCGCGACCTGATGATGATGCAGCAGAACAGCTACCGCAACGAGCGGTACATGCGCTGGCTGCGCTCTTCGGGCGATATGACCTCATGGCTACGTATGGCGGCTCTTGTGGTGTTTGTCATCATACAGTTGCCGTTTGTCGGGCTGGTGACGGCCTGCACGTGCGTGCTGCTGCTGTCAATGTACAATATCCTGCGGCTCACTACGGCTAAGTACAAAAAGCCGCTGGTGTGGACTCCACGTGCGCGACGTATCTACGGGGTAGCTGCCTGTGTGGCTCTCGCTACCTGTGTGGCCGCATGGTTTGTGTCGCGCAATCCGGTGTTCGTGGCCAGGTGGACGGTAGCGCTTTACGTGCTGAGCCATGTAATAATAATGGCCGCGGTATGGATGCTGAAGCCTGTGGAGGCGCGTATCAACAAGGGATATTACGACGATGCCGCCCGCATACTCCGCTCAATGCCCGGACTGAAGGTAATTGGCATAACAGGCAGTTATGGCAAGACCTCGACCAAGCATTATCTCAACCGTATACTCCAGGAGCAGTGGGATGTGCTCATGACCCCGGGGAGCTATAATACCACGATGGGTGTGATACGCACTGTGCGTGAGATGATGAAGCCTTATACCGAGATATTCATATGCGAGATGGGTGCCAAGAATATAGGCGACATCAAGGAGATATGTGATCTCGTGCATCCTGACATGGGCATAATCACAGCTGTGGGCGAGCAGCATCTCGAGTCGTTCAAGACAATCGAGAATGTGCAGCGCACCAAGTTTGAACTTGCCGATGCCATACCGGCCGGGGGCTTTGTGCTCGTGAACAATGACTTTCCGTATGCCGCGTCGCGCGAGGTGACCAATACCACAGCCCTGCGCTATGGCATAGAGGCCAAGGATGCGGATTACTACGCCACTGATATCGTATACGGCAAGGAGGGCACGCGATTTGTGGTACATACGCCCGAGGGCGCAGAGTATCCGTTTGAGACGCGACTGGTAGGCGAGTGCAATATATCCAATCTCATTCCTGCCATCGCCATCGCCTTGCGCCTTGGCATGCCTGTAGATAAGGTGCGGTTTGCCGTGAGCAGAGTGGAGCAGGTGGAGCACCGCCTCAATATGAAGCATACGCCCGGTGGCATTACCATTATCGACGATGCTTTCAACTCCAATCCCCACGGCTCGCGTATGGCTCTCGATGTGTTGCGTGCTATGGATAGCGGAAAGCGTATAGTGATTACTCCCGGCATGATAGAGCTCGGCGACCGCCAGCGGGAGGCCAACGAGGAGTTCGGGCGCAACATGGCACGCTCGGCCGATGTAGCGGTGGTAGTGGGCGCATACAACCGCGACGCTATCCTTGCCGGACTGCGTGACGGTGGCATGCCTGCCGACAGGATACATGCTGTAGACACTTTCGCACAGGCGCAGAATGTGCTATCCTCGATTGCGCACAGTGGGGATACCGTGCTTTATGAAAACGATCTTCCAGATACATTCAAATAATATACAATATAATGAAAACCAACATAGGCGTGATATTCGGCGGACGAAGCACCGAACACGAAATCTCAGTGATATCGGCCTCGCAGGCCATGGCCGCAATCGACCGCGAAAAGTATGACGTGACACCGATATATATCACAAAGCAAGGGCACTGGTACACCGGCGCTCCGCTGTTTGACGTAAAGAACTACCGTCACATTCCGGAATTGCTGAAGCAGTGTACCGAGGTATACATGCGCCCCGTGTATGGCGATTACAATCTGTATCCGGCCAATCCGAAGGGATTCTTTTCGTCATCGGCCATGAAGCCTGTGGGCAAGCTCGATGTGGTGATTCCTGTGCTTCACGGAACCAATATGGAGGATGGTATTTTTGAGGGTGTGCTCCAGACCATAGGTATCCCTTATGCCGGATGCGACGTGCTTTCGTCGGCCAACGGCATGGACAAAATCACGATGAAGATGATACTTCGCGCCAATGATGTGCCTGTGGTGGATTATGTATGGTTTACCGACAAGCAGTGGCACACACGCCGCAACGCGCTTATCGAGCAGATTGAGGGCACTCTGGGCTATCCGGTGATAATCAAGCCCGCCAACCTCGGCTCAAGCGTAGGTATCGGCTCAGCCCACGACCGCAATCAGCTGAAAGCACGCATAGATGATGCGGAGCGCTACTCGACACGCATAATCGTGGAGCATATGCTTACCGACATGCAGGAAATCAATTGCTCGGTGCTCGGTGACTGCGACGACTACCGTACTTCGGTGCTTGAGGAGCCTATCAAGAGCGGCGACTTCCTTACATATGAAAAGAAGTACATGGGCGGTGGAAAAGGCAGCGAGGGGATGCAGTCGAGCCAGAAGCGTATTCCCGCCGAGTTGCCCGATGATGTGACCAAAGAGATACAGCGTCTTGCCGGAGAAACGTTCCGCGTGCTTTCTTGCCACGGAGTAAGCCGTGTCGACGTGATGATCGACCGTACCGACGGACGGATTTATGTAAATGAAATCAATACCATTCCCGGTTCTCTGTCGTTCTATCTGTGGGAGGCTACCGGGCTCAGCTTTGACAAGCTGATGGACGAGCTTGTGAAACTCGCTCTGCGGCGTAAGCGTGAGGAGGGTATGAAGACAGTGTCATACGACCAGAATATATTCAATCTTACCGGTGGAGCCAAAGGCGGCCTGAAAGGAGCCAAGGCGTAATCGCATGTAGACTTGCATGCATGTCGGTGCGCGTCACCCCGTGTCAGCGGTTTCTTTCGGTTACGGATATTTTGAAGTCAAACGCTCCTCCGGGAGGTGTAAGCATTAGTTCTCCGGCAATAAGTCGCCCGTCGACGATTGTCGGAGAATTGTTTTTCTCCCGTGGAGAATGTGGCTCGACTGAGTATACGGCCTCGGTGTCCGGCGCAAGTATGCGTTCGGCCAGAAAGTGGGCCACAACGCCCATTGTCATGCGTAGATTGACCTCTATGCATGGTGCTATCATGCCGTCGCGGTCGAGCAGCATGTCTACTCCCAGCCATCCGGTGTAGTCGCGGCCGATGATTTCCGATAGGGCATTCGCAATGCAGTGGCGTATGGCGATAAGGGTCTTGCGGTCGGCTCCCGCGCATACGAGGCGGTGTTCGATTGTGGCGTCGTCGCAGAGCAGATTTCCGCTATAGCTTGAGTGTGAGTTGAAGAAAAGGGAATATCCTTTCCACTGTGCTTTTCCATCGGCAATGTGGTAGAGCATGGCGAAGTCCTGTATGCCGTCGAGAGCCTGTTCGACCATCACGCTCCCCTGACGGCGTATCATGCCGCGGATGCGTTGGATGGCTTTCTCCGACAGAGTGTCGAACCGCACTACTCCGCGCCCGCTGCTTGACCATGGCGATTTGATGTAGAATCCGTTAGGCGAAGATGCGGCGGCAAGTTGCGCCTCTTCAACTGTCGTTGCCTCGGTAGGTAGGAGGGGTAGGGGAATGGTGGAGTTCTGTTTCAGATATTCCATAACCATTAATGACATACAGCGGTGACTCAGCATGCGCATCCTTTCAAGTTGCGCGATTGACGGGCATTCCGCTCCGGCGCGGCTCAGACGGCGGGCCGCATCGCCCGACCATCCCCAGGGGGCTCCCGGTTTTCCGGTATCGGTCGCAGATACGATTGACACATGCGACAGGAATGGGAATAATGCCGACATTTCATCGAGCCATTTCCTGCTGTACAGGCTGTCGTCGTCATGCACGATGACAGCATCGCCCGGCGACGACCACCACACGGGGAGCATGGCTCCCGCGCGCCGGAGTGCCTCGACATTGGGGCTGAGGGTATGGACCGATGAGATGGTGCGCTCTGCCGGCCATTGCAGCATGATGTCGTTTTCGGGGTTGAACAGTCTGATATATGGCATATGTGTATTATTTGGGCGCAAATTTACGATGATTTGGGCTGTTGTCGAAAAGAAAAGCTATTTTTGCAGTCTGACTGTTATATATGATATGATGCCCGACCATGTACATATAAACGGAGATTATCACGACTCCAAGCCGCCGCAGATTGGTGACGAGGGATTGCGTGTGGCCCGTCATGTCACATGGGTGGGGTTTGTATGGAACGCCCTGCTCGGTACAGCCAAGGTAGTTGGTGGCATAGTCGGCAATTCAGGTGCAGTTGTGGCCGACGGCATACATTCGTTTTCCGACTTTATTACTGACGTGATTGTGCTCGTGATGGTGACTATAAGCCATCGCAAGGCCAACAGCCGCTATGAGTACGGCCATGGAAAGTATGAGACATTTGCATCGATGCTGATAGCGGTGCTGCTCGTAATCGTAGGCATTGGCATACTCGTCGACGGGATTCACAAAGTGATTCTTACCGTGCATGGCGAGGAACTTCCGCGGCCCGGTATGATTGCTCTTGTCATGTGTGTGGCCTCAATCGTTGTAAAGGAGTGGCTCTACCATTATACGCGTCGTGCGGGAGAGCGGATACATTCCGGTGCTCTTGTGGCCAATGCATGGCATCACCGCAGCGACAGTTTTTCATCTGTAGCCACGGTTGCGGGGGTAGCCGGGGCGATGTGGCTCGGCCCTCAGTTCAGGGTGCTCGATCCCATAGCCGCTATGGTAGTGTCGGTATTCATAATAATAGTGGGGATAAAGATGGCCATACCCGCAGTGCGTGAACTGCTTGAAGAAGCTCTTCCTGCCGACATGCTTAGCGGTATACGTAAGGTAATTGCTGCAACCCCCGGAGTGGACACATATCATCATCTGCGTACACGCCGCAATGGTTCGACCATAATAATTGATGTACACTTAAAGGTCAATTCCATGCTTACGGTAAGCCGGGCGCATGCTATTGCCACGGATGTAGAGCGGAAGTTGTGTGAAACGTTTGGTCCGTCTACTATAGTTACAAGCCATATCGAACCTTACCGCGGCGAAAGCATCCTTCCCGATGGCTCCTGTGCCGACTGATGTGTATTGCAGGCCACAAATCATACATTCAGTTATTATACAGAAGTGTATGTAAAAAATATTTCGATAATATTTGCATGTTTTAAGTATTTTGTATAAATTGGCAAAATCATTATCACTGTTGCCATGAATAAATGCTATGGTATATTGCCACTGATTATAGCCGTATCCCTTTTTAGCGGGATATGCTCCGGAATGAATGATTACGTCGGAATCAGTATAACTCTCAACGGACTACGCGACGGTGACATGCTTTCGCGTTATCCGCTGACATATACAGATACTATAGATGGAGGCGAATCCTGTTTATGGGATTTATCTAACCTTAAGCCCGGAAAACCTTATATATCAGAAGTCAGACTTGTCAATGATTCAACGGAACGCTACCGTATTACAGAGCTACGCACATCTGTATATTATGAGAATCGTGGCGATACTTTGATTTTTGCAGGACATGAAAATAACCAGTGGCGGCTTGATTTTGATCGATGTGAGCCTTGGCTGACAAATTCGATGATATATGGCCACACGTCATTCGATATGCTGCATGGCAAAGGCATATATTGCGACCGATTGCGATATGCCGTAAGAGGATACTCGCGGATTGGAATTGATGCCACAGGCATGCTGATATTGCCTGAGGGTGATACACTACGCAATGTGCAGCGGATACACACGCTACGTACATTTCTCCATAATTATTACCCAATTGACAGTATAGATTGTGATATAACAGAAGAAGACCTGGCCAAAGCGAGTGCCGAAAACCGATTGCTATACCAAGATATGCGTCGGTGGTACGCTCCCGGATATCGCTATCCATTGCTTGAAGTACAGACTCTGACTCCCGGCATCGGAGGAGCTCCAATCATGCAGCATACATGTTATACACCGGCTTCTGAAATGGAGGAACTGCTGTCAGATCCCGACAACCATGAGTTACGTGAGCTAATCCGATTGGGGAAAACCATAGGTTCTGCTCTCAGTGATGCCAGTCTTTCAGCCAATAACTACGAACTATGGGGAGGTGACGATATCAGATACCGGTTCGACCAAAACCGTGGTGAATGCACAGTTGATGTACACTACACAGTTGAAAAGGCTACCGATGTAGAGTTTATTCTTGCCGATGTAATCGGGTTTCTTTACAAAGCAGGTTCCTATCATTGTGAGCCTGGAGAAGAATACTCCGTATCAATATCTTACGGCAACATACCCGGGGCTGGACCATATGTGCTATATATATGTAGCGGTGATAACCGGTATTCTGAAAAGTTCAACAAGTAAATCGGTGGAGGACATAGATATGAAGCGCACTATAACACTGCTCGCCTGTGTACTGGCTTTTTCCATTTCATTGATGGCACAGATGCCGCAGGATCCCACCTATGGTCTTACCCCAAATGCGAAATCTTTCCAGCGCTATGGTGATATACCTGTATCGCTTTATACCGGGACTCCCAATATCACCATTCCTCTTGACACAATCCGTGATGTAAGTCTTACCCTGCCTATATCCCTATCATATCACAGCGGAGGCGTAAAAGCAGACGAACATCCCGGATGGGTCGGCCTCGGATGGTCACTCATGCTTGGCGGCGTGATAACCCGGGAAGTACGCGATTTGCCCGACGAAACCGATTATATTCAGAAGAGAGGCTTTTATTACAGGCACAACATATTGAACAATAGCGCAGTTATCGGAGACAACACCGATGCTGCAATTGCATTTATTAACGCCAATTACATTCACTTAAACAGATATGACAGCGAACCTGATAAATTCAATTTTCAATTTGACGGATATTCCGGTTTTTTCATTCTTGATCCAAGCGGACAATGGCAGGTATATTCCAATCGGCCTATAAAAGTAAAAAGCGTGTCAATAGGCTCTTATCCGATTATAAACAATGTCAGGCCAAAGGTTACCAGTTCTGTATTCAAAACCTTCACGTTGGTTACTGATGATGGTATTGAATATACATTTGGAAATGAGGCTATTGATTACTCGATTAACTTCCGGCATCAGAGTACCCTCGGTTGGACTGCTTCAGCATGGCATCTGGAAAGAATCACACATCCGAATGGAAGTTCCATTTCATTTGCCTATACACGCAGTGATTATGTAGCATCAATGTCATATTGTGATGAAATAAGAAGTATAAGCAGTTCCGAGTGGTTATCGTACAGTTCATCTTCTGCTTATCAAGGTACTCTTATGTCACCGGTATATCTGAAGTCTATAAAGGGGATTACATTCAGTCTGATTCTGCATAATTCAAGAAGTCAAGAACTTAATTATGAAAAAAAACATTATGAGGAACTAATACGTAACGAAAATGATTCTCCAATCTTTTTGGCTTATGATAACCAATATAATATGGATTCACTTATTAATAAAGTCAAATGGTATAAGCTCGATTCCATATCATTTATCAATGAAAAGTCAAATATATATAAGCATATAAAGTTTGACTATATTAATAATGCCTTGACAAGACTTGCCTTGACAGAGTGTAGAATATGCAACCGATTCGGTATCACAGAGGAGTCCTACAGATTTCAATATCGGAATCTGTATGGCATGCCTCGTTATCTGGCCAATCAGACCGACCACTGGGGATACTATAACGACAATGAAAATTCATCATCAAATCCAGATACACATAAACCGAACGCAAACACTCTGATGTATGGCACACTTGAGGAGATAACATACCCTTATGGCGGTAAAACGATATTTGAGTTTGAGCCCCACACATATTCAAAGATTACTCATTACCGGGAGTTCGGAGATATGGTCAATGTAGATGAAGCCATAGCCGGAGGTGTACGTATACGCCGGATTTTAAATATACCCAACGACAGTACACCGGCATGGAGTCGTGAATTTCGCTATGTATATGATTATGGGAAAAAAAATACCGATAACATATCCTCCGGTATACTTGAAGGTTATCCCACATACAGCAAGTATACGACATTTGACGGTATAGAGGTAGCAGAAGGCTCTTCTGTATCATTGAGCCATATAATCAATAGTTCCGGACTACACATAGGATATCCTGAAGCGGTCGAGTTGCATAATGACGGCGGATATGAAATCCACTGTTTCACAAGTTGTCTTGATGCCGCATATCGTGACGTTGCGCCAATCATAAGTTCAGAATCACCACGTTTTGTTCAGATAAGTAGTATGTCACATTATCGCGGCTATCCGCTATGGGATAAATATTACACCAATAAAGGAAAACTTATTAAAAGTTCAGAATATACTTACGACAGAGTTTCATCTGAAACAATGTCTGTTCCGGGCGTATTCTGTGGTATAATTTCTTCGAACGATGTCATTGTTTTAAAACATAGTGTCTACAAAACATTTATATTTAACCTTGTACAAGTCAAAAACAAAGAATGTGACTATGGTATAAGTGACAACGACACATTCTGTAGAGTCTCATACAGAAAGTTCAATGGTTTTGGTCAGATTAAATCAGATTCTATTGTTACTTCAGTACAAAACGATGTGACACTATATTCTTATGTCTGGGAAAACACACCGGAATTCAAAGACCGCTTCTATATGCAGCAAATCAGCGACATAATCCGCAAACGAGAGAACAAAACTATAGATATCAAAAGATATACTCATTCATTGCATAATAATATCCCTTACATATCGGCCATACAACAGACAGCCGGAAATTTGACCAGGCAGTTATATAGTTGTTCCATGGTAAACGACAAAGGTGAGCCGGTCGTTGTTGCCTATGCCGATCAGGAGCCGGTCGTTTATCTTTGGGGTAACGACTATATTCATCCTAGAGCGGTAATAAAAGGATGTTGTAAGGAGGTTATCGAAAGTGCATTGGGATTCTCCCCGGACAAAGCTCCCGACTTTTCATTTTCTCTGTCAGACCGACTTGCAGTTTTGCGAGAAAGTATGGCAATGAGTGAGATTACAGAATACACCTATACTCCACATATCGGAATCAAATCAATCACCTCACCATCAGGACGCACACAATATTACAATTATGATACATTCGGGCGTCTTGTCACGATAGCCGATACGCGCAACGAACTTATCACAGGCTACGATTATTCCTCATTTGTATCCATGACATCAGTAGACGCTACTAGCCAGATTATCAGTTATCTTGACAAAAATATATACATAATTGGTCCCGGAGTCATATACCCAGACTGCTCAAGCTATTTCTGGGCCGAGATTGAGGATTTGGGACTGCCCTACCGATGGAGTATCGAGGGAGAGCCAGACGCCGTAAGTATGAGTACACTCGGAAAATACATTATACTTAAGGCTAACGATAGCATGACCTCTCCCGTCAGTCTCAGACTGACCATATTCGACAAGAATAGCAATGAAATATGGAGTCGCAGTCATACATTTGGGCAAAGGAAATATTATTTCAATCTGGAACTGGAACTTTTTTCAGCTACATCCGAATTATCACAAGTAAAAATGACTGTGACCGGCGTCAATCCAGAGATTGTTGTGCCCGATTTGACAGTCCTTGTGAATGGTAAATTTGTAGGAAATATCAGTAGAATATCAGGCAATAATACACCGCTTGCAACTGGGATAATAACAATTCCTCGTGACTACAACAATGATATATACCAGATTAATATAAAAACCCTTAAACAGGAAGATAGTTGGGTATACAGTACAGATGAACTATTTTCATCACCATCTCAACAATAGTCAGCAATGGAACTCCGTATTATCAACATACTGAAAATCATATTCCTTTCGCTTGCCATATCGGTAGGCGAGAAATCCTATGCATATGTTGAGGGACAGATAAGGGAGAAACCTGTGGATATTGTAACGGCCCCTGAAAAATTCATATTCCTCCACACTCTGAATCCATGCGACTGGGGATTTTCGCCGATAGCAACTTCAGGGAAAGAAATGTTCTATAGGCTTACACTCGATGAGCCTATGAACATGACTTTTCTTACCCTTGGTTCCGATATATGTTGTGCCGAGATTTCTATATTCGGGAGTAATGGTAATATCACACGTTCCGTAACAGCGCAGGACTACCAATATATTCTCAAAGAGGATGGCAGATGGAACGATAGTTACTCATATTTCGAGGGACAGGATTGCTTTATAGCAAACGGACTGGCTCCTGGCACATATTGGATAACGGTGCAAGGCATAAAAGGTGGCAACAGCAGCGCTACAAACGGGCCGGTAAGAATGACGGTTATCGGATATAATTTTGACAATCTTGATTATGGGCTTATTGCTCCAGACTCCATTCCAGGCACTCGTCAGTGCCCGTTTGACATAGGTCGCTTAAATTCCGGTTTTACCACGACCGTGGAAAAATCCAAAACCGACATGCCTCCGTCGGTTACAGAAATGTTCTTCCGCCTGGAACTGACCGAACCGATGTCGCTTTTATTTGATTTCAATGAGAGCGATTACGAGATTTCGCTGTTCAACAGTAGCCAAAGTCAGGTTACCGTAATCAAGTCCGGTTCCTCGACAGAAAGTTCCGAAATTGACTTTGAGTCCGGCAGTTATCTGCTGTGGGCACGGTTTCTGCCATCCTCTGAAAATGATGTACTTACTTTCTCTATTACAGGAAAAACAGAAGATGCTCCGAAACCTGAACGTCCTGATAATCCGTCGCCAGGCAATCCCACTACCATAGGAAAGAACTATATCACCACGCGCACATACCTCAGTGCCGACTGCTCGGACTACCGTGACGAGACACTATATGCCGACGGACTTGGACGCATATCGCAGAGGATTCTTGCCGCAGGTTCTCCTGCCGGAGGCGACCTTGTATGGCGCTACAGTTACGATACATCCGGTCGACAGACTCATGAATGGCTTCCAGGAGTATCATCTTCAACAGACGGAAGTTACGCCTCTCTGTCGCAGATTGACTATAGCATATACAACGGCGACAAGGCTCCGTATTCCTTAACCGAGTATGAGGCTTCACCGCTCAACCGTCCTAAAAAGCAATATGGCCCCGGTGAAGAGTGGCATACTTCAGGCAATGCCGTAAGTTACGACTACGAGACTACACACTCAACATCCGGCAATCTCAGCTGCTTTATCTATACGGCCGATGCAACTGCCGACAGTCGGTCGGCGGATGTAACTATACGATGCATGGGACGCTATGGCTCCGGTGAGCTGCTTGCCGAACGTGTCACCGACGAGGACGGACGTGAGGTAATCACGTTTACCGATGCATTGGACCGCAAGGTGCTTGAGCGCCGTCCGGTAGGCGATGGCATATATGCCGACACATACTTTGTCTATGACATCTACGACAATCTCACCGCTGTGTTACCTCCGGAGGCATCGGCGCGTATGGCGCATACAGGTATATGGAATTCATCAACCTCGTCTGACTTACGCGACTATTGTTTTCTTTATCGTTACGATGGTTTCCGCCGGAAGATTGGGCACCGTGTACCCGGATGCGGAGAGACTGAGTTTGTCTACGACAGTGCCGACCGTCCCGTGATATGGCGCGATGGCAACATGAAGGGTGCCGGTCGCTGGGGATTCCGTATTTATGACATTTTCGGACGTGAAACCATCTCCGGCACATGCGCTTCGTGGAGCGGCAGTCTCTCGATACCTGTACGTTCTCAGCCATGTGGCCTTACGAGTGACATACCTTTGTCTGCATCCTGCCTTAGTCTTTATGGATATGACATATACGGTATCGAGCTTACCGACCCTATTGTCAATACTGTCAATTACTACGACGATTACTCTTTCATAGGCAGCAACGGGGTGCCGGGAGAGAGCCATCTTGGTTTTGCTTCAGTCGGTAATGGCGTAGAGCCTTATCCGTCGGCTAAAGGGATGCTCACAGGGCGGCTGACGGCTGTTCCGGTATCGACGGTATCCGACTCTACGGAGTATCTCGCATCGGCTTTCTATTACGATCATCGCGAGCGTCTTATACAGTCGGTATCGGCCAATCATCTGGGCGGATTCGACCGCGAGTCGACTGAGTATGATTTTGTCGGAAATCCGGTATGTACCGAACTTATCCATACCACATCCACTGATTGTGTCGGTGTTCGTCAGAGATGGGTTCGTGAATTTGACCGTCATGGGCGGGAGCTCAGTGTTACCCATAATCTTGGCGACGGCACTCCGATGCTTTTATGCCGTCGAGGCTACGATTCCTTGGGGCGTATATCCGAGGAATCCGCGGGAGACGGTGCGAGCGAAGCATTGGTCAACGAGTACGCATACGACATCCGTTCGCGGGCTGTGGCAGTGAGTTCCGGCCGTTATAGCCAGCGGCTTGACTTTACACCCGGAGGTAATGTCAGCCGGATGGACTGGTGTGCGGATGCCAGTTGTGAGCCATGGCACAGCTACCGGTTCGGCTACGACGCCCTTGCTCGAGTGGTATCGGCGGAGTATTCCGACGATGACGGTCGGCGAGGTATCTACGACACGACCTATGACTACGATCTCAATGGCAACGTCACGGCGCTCAGCCGCCGCGGGGTTGTCTCTTCGGGTATTGGCGGAGAGAAGTACGGTCTTATCGACTGTCTTGCATACAGTTACGAAGGCAACCGTGTGGTTAGCATCACCGACGACGGTCAGGAAGTGTACAGCTATGGAGCGTTTCATTTTGTCGACGGGGCAGACGAAGCCGAAGAGTACACATACGACGCTAACGGAAACATCACATCCGACCTCAACCGCGATATATCAGATATATCGTATGATGTCAACAACCGACCGCACCGGATACGGTTTTCCGATGGAGGAGAGACGCGCTATATTTATGGTCTTGATGGTGTGAAGCGCCGTGCGGAGCACGTTATTCCGGGCATTCCGCCGGTTATTTCGATCGGTGCGGCGGTCTCGGGAGCCACAGTTACGTCGACAACCGATTACAGCGGAGAGTTTGTGTATGAGGACGGTTTGCTTGAGCGCATCCACCTCGACTGCGGCTATCTGAGCTACCGGGACTTCTCGGGGCACCGCCTCACTGAGCCGGAGTATCATTTCTATCAGCGCGACCATCTGGGCAACAACCGTGTAGACCTGTGCTCCGACGGAAGCGTGAGCCAGATAATCCACTATTATCCATTCGGTCTTCCGATGTCGATGGGCTACTCGCCGGAGAGCCAGCGGTGGAAGTTTGGCAACAAGGAGCTCGACCGCATCAACGGCCTCGACCTCTACGACTTTGAGGCCCGTGCCTACGACCCCGCCACAATCCGTTTTTATCGTCCCGATGACCTCGCCGATAAATACCATTCCATCTCACCCTACGTTTACTGCCTTAACAATCCACTTTTCAATATCGATCCTACTGGTCAAAAAATTGAATTTGCAGAAGGCAGTTCGGACGAATTCATATCGCAATTCAATGAAGCGTACAACTACCTGAGAGAACATGGCGCTTCAGAAATCATTGATGCTTTAAAAGATTCTGAAGACTATACAATTATTATAAAGGAATATAATGAAAAGGAAACCCCTACATATAATCAAAATGGGCAGTTGATATCATGGAACCCACAATTAGGATTGTTGACTGGAGAAAATGGTTCCATCTACTTATTGTCTCCTGCAGAATTATTAAACCATGAATCTGCGCATGCTTTAAGAGATATGACTGATAGGGATGGTATAAATCATGATTCCTCTGTTATTACGCTTTCCTATGGTAATCTTGAGGAGAAGCGTGTTATAGAGTCTGTTGAATCTATAACAGCTCAAAAATTAGGCCGTCTTAAATATGGTGAACAAACAAGAAAAGGAATATATGGCTCGCTATATCGAGTTTCAAATGTAAGAGGAGATATAGATGACATAGAGGATTGGTAGAAAATAGTTTCGTATGATTTTAATAGGACTTAATAAATAAAAGATGAATTCATTAAAGTGTTTTTTGTTAACGCTCATATTGTTAATTTGCGGTGAAATGCATGCATTTGAGTGTAATCCACATTTGGTAGAACGGATTGAAGCATATTCATCGTATCGTGTTTTTACCGAGGGAAAGACGCGTTTTACATGGATTGAAGAAATCTCTAAATCATGGTGGGAAAAGCATACCGTAACTTCACCAAAACAAATTGAGTTGTTAATGACGATTTTGTGTGAATCAGAAAAAATAGAGGATTTATCATATGATGTGTATGATCCGGCCGTTGAGATAAAAATCATCAGTCCTTTTGGTATTACATTTCAGATGCCGATAACACCTTGGGTAATAGGGTCATTATTTATATATTTTAAAGGACTTAAATCACCGGAACTAATATGGTTATATACCGGCGAATTTGACCGAGGGAAAGCAAGATACCAACTTCCTTCTGACTTTTGGGAATTATTATACCCTAATATATTTATAGAGTAAGCTAATATGAGGAATATGAAATATATATTATTCTCAATCATACTGTTGTTAAATTCAGTATTTGTTTTCTCTAATGGAGAAACTGATTCTATCAAGAAGATAGTTTTATATCCTCCACTGGTATGCGTGGATTCTGTAATAGTCAGCTATCCGGATATCGGTTTATACGCAGAGACAGATACCATTGTGTTGCCGTCATTAAATAGGTGCAACTTTTCAGAAGAATATAAGCCTCTTCGTTTGCGTTATTCGGTAATTGATGCAGATTCAATAATGAATGTGGCAAATATGTTGTCTAATCTCGATTATATCAAAGATCTCGGTTATTCAAATACTGAAATGCCAGCCATTTTTGAATTTAATCATGATGGACATCCATCTTATAGGTTGTTGTCGCCTCCGTTACTTGGTCAAATTTTAATAATTAAGGAAAATGATTCTAAGGTAATTTGGCTTACAACAGCAGGTTTGGAAATTGATGGTAAGTTATATGCTTATTCAGATGAATTGAGCATGTACTTCAGAGAAATAATCCACAGGCGAATTCATAATAAAGAGATAGAGTGGTAGGTTATTATCAATTGATAAGCAAATACAATCATTATTATTACTAAGCAAATGATATGTCCTACAGATTAAAAAATAAATTGGAATCGTGATATTGAGACAATGACGTTATGAATAGAACTATACAAATACTGTACGTTATTCTAATATTTTCTCTTATTCCGAGAGTTGGCAATGCTCAAAGTAGCCGTACGATGTCGGTGGAAAAAATAGAGATTTGTTCTATAGGCAAAGTATTTACACCAATACAGTTGTCTCGTTTTTCATGGTTAGAGCTATGGATATCAATAGGTAGCAGAAGAAGCTATATTACAGATAAAAAGGATATTGACTGGATTATTTGCAATTTAGAACAATCATATAAGATTGAAGATTTGGATTATGATGTCTATAGTCCTGCCGTAAAAGAAATTGACGTAATCGGATTCATTGAATATAGGCCTATTACTCCCGAAATTAGAGGTATAATGCTTCTATATGTCCAGAATAATCCGTTACCCGAAATTATCTGGCTAAATATATCTACTTTTGATCGAAAATCTGCGAGATATCAATTATCCGATGATTTTTGGGAATATATACATGAGTTATGAATTAATGAATATGAGAAAGATTCTTTTTATACTATATGTTTTGTTTGGTATCATCCCTATGTATTCAAATGGACAACATGCATGGATAAATCGTGATGGTATGAAAAGTGTCATCATATATCCTCCTGTTTGTGCCGACACAACAGTTGTCATATCTGATTATAGGATTAATTTTGTAAGAAAATATTCCGGAACTAACATTAAACGGAAGATTATTAAATCATCAGAGTCGATTGCTGAAATAATAGATTTACTTGTATCGTTAGAGTTTGTAGAGGATTTAGGATACTCTAATTCAAATCCGGCAGTGGTATTACAAGTGGATTCCCTTGGTAATCTTTTTTGGCAGTCCATTACGCCATCATTGATTGGACAGATTATACTTTATCGTGAGAACTGCTGTAATATTATATGGCTTACTACTAAAGGTGTAGAGATTGATGGTAAATTATATGCTTATTCAGATGAATTAAATTTATATTTGAGAGAAATAATACGCAAGCAAATGAATTCTAAAAGATAGAAGGGTAAACTATTATCAGTTGACAAGTCAATGTTATAATGAACGATAGAGCGACATATTATCTACGGTTTGCCATAGTGCTCCTGATGAGTATTTTGGGGCGGGATATGATTTTAGGGACGCTAAATTTCGTGGATTAAGATTCATTGACTAATTTTGTTGTGTGGCTAACCATAAGTCGGTCATAACAACTGTTATGACCGACAGCGTTTTGCAAGTTATTCTTAAATTCATATTAACAACGTATGGATAAAAGTTGCGATTCCTATATGTATGGTGTTGATATCGTGCGTGCCTGTGAGGTATTGCGCGGGGGTGGCATTATATTATATCCGACCGATACGGTGTGGGGCATCGGGTGTGACGCAGCAGACAGCACTGCTGTAAGACGCATATATGAGATAAAGCGCCGGGTCGACAGCAAGGCTCTGATACTCCTCGTCGCAGATGGCGACATGATGCGTGCGCATGCTGCTCCGCTGCCCGACGTGGTATCGCAGATGATTGCCAACCCCGATGAGCGGCCGACCACTATGGTGATTGACGGTGGCAGAGACCTGGCCCCGGAGGTGCTTGCCGCTGACGGTAGCGTAGGTATGCGCATACCGCGCGAGGAGTTTGTCAGCGCTCTGTGCCGTGAGTTCGGACGTCCGCTTGTGTCCACGTCAGCCAATGTCAGTGGAGAGCCTGCAGCGGCAAATTTTTCTGATATATCATCTTCGATAATCAAAGCGGTAGACTATGTATGCACATCGCGTCGCGACGAAGTTTCAGAGAGTTCACCCTCGAGAGTGATAAAAATCGATTGTAACGGTCAAATTACAGTATTGCGCCCGTGACGCAGATGCAACGTCATAGACTGATATATATAACTGTCGATTTTCTTACGACGGGTGTTGCTGTATTGCTTTACAATACATTGCGCTATTATATTGATAGTGGAGTAAGGCACGGATCCTTGTGCGAGTTTTTGTGTGATTCCAGCGTTGTACTTGAGCAGGCATTGTTCCCGATTCTTATGATAGGGATATATTGGCTGTCGGGCTACTACAATAATGTGTTTCTGAAGTCGCGTTCCCAGGAGTTGGGTTGCACCATTCTGTCCACTCTTGCCGGCACCTGCGTCTTTTTTGCATTGGCTCTGATAAACAATGTTGAGCACAGGCGCATGATAATTTATCTCAACACCGCATATCTGTGGGGGCTGCTTTTTGTCATTGTCTACGCCGGTCGCTCGATTATAACGGCATATGTGCGTCGCGAGGTCTATTCCGGGAAATGGATGCGCAACACAATGATTGTCGGCGATGGCGATGCCGCCGAGGCTATGGCATCGCGCTTGCGCGATGAGAGCCGATGGAGCGGGATGCGCATACTCGGCTGTCTTTCGGCAGATGATGACTTCATGCATCAAGTGGAGGTACGCAGACTTGACTGCCTTGTGGTTATGCCTCACGACGGAGATGCCACCGTAGCTATGGATATAATATGCCGCATACTGCCTCTTGGTATAGATGTGCTCACACCGCCGGATCTTTATCGTATGCTCACGTCTCAGATGCGTATCGACAAGATTGCCGGCGAGCCGTTGGTCAACATTGGACATGCCAGGGCCTCGGAGTCGTCATTGAATGTGAAACGCCTGTGTGATATCGTATTCGGCACTTTGGGGCTTGTGATTTCCGCGCCGATAATTCTTGTCCTCGGACTGGCTATACGTCGCGACTCGCCCGGACCGGCGATATTCTCTCAGGAGCGTATAGGAAAAAACAAGAAACCATTCACGATATACAAGCTAAGGTCGATGAGAGCCGATGCCGAGATTAACGGGCCGGAACTTAGCGCTCCCGATGACTCTCGTGTGACCCGTATCGGACATTTCATACGTAAATATCGTATCGACGAGCTGCCTCAGTTCTGGAATGTAGTGCGTGGCGACATGTCGCTCGTCGGTCCACGTCCGGAACGTGCATATTATGTTGAGAAAATCATGGAGCGTGCGCCCTATTATACATTGCTTCAGCAGGTGCGTCCCGGCCTTACTTCGCTTGGTATGGTCAAGTACGGATATGCCGGCGATATAGATGCGATGTTGCAACGTCTGCGCTATGACCTGATGTATCTTGAGAACATTTCGTTCTCCACCGACTTTAAAATAATGATATATACCATACGCACGGTCATTACCGGGAAGGGTGTATGATATATACAGTAAATATAATTGTAACTACACATGAATCCAGTATTACATAACATATCGACCACAGGCAACGCATGGTTTTACCGTCTGCTCATGTGGCGCGAGAAGCATATAAAGGAAAAAAATTTCGTGCTTTTCCTTGCGCTGATAGTAGGTATCGTATGCGGCTTTGCAGCTCTGGCTTTCAAATGGCTGATACATTATATATCATCATCGCTTCTGCTCAATATCGATATTACCGGGGGCAACTATCTATATCTCGTATATCCTCTTATCGGCATTCTGATAGTGAGTTGCTATGTGCGATATGTGGTGCGCGACGACATATCGCATGGTGTCACCAAAGTGCTTTTTGCCATATCGCAGAATAAAAGCCGTCTGAAGCCCCACAACTGTTATACATCGGTTGTGGCTGCATCGATTACTATCGGTTTCGGCGGTTCGGTAGGGTCGGAGGGACCGATTGTATATACCGGGTCGGCCATAGGCTCTACACTCGGACAGATGTTCAGACTATCGCCGCGACTTCTGATGATTTTGGTAGGATGCGGTGCCGCAGCCGGTGTTGCGGGAATCTTCAAGGCGCCTTTGTCAGGCGCACTGTTTACACTGGAGGTACTGATGCTTGATCTTACCACCGTTTCGGTAATGCCCCTTCTTATCTCGTCGGTGTCGGCAGCCTCTGTGGCATATATATTTACCGGCTACGATGTGCAGTTCTTTTTTACCCAGAGTGAGAACTTCCTTACAGTGCGCATACCGTTTGCCATACTTCTTGGTATAGTCTGTGGCTTTGCGTCGCTATACTTTATCCGTGTCATGGCCATGATGGAGGGATTCTACGGGAAAATCAAGAATCCCTGGATGCGTGCGGCTATCGGAGGCAGTATCCTTGCAGTGCTTATCTTCATTTTCCCTCCGCTGTATGGCGAGGGATACGATGTGATTACATCGATGATCAACGGTGACACGGCATCAGTGGCCGACGGCTCGATATTTTATGCCGACCGCAATGTAGTGTGGATTATCGGACTCTATATTGCGGGGCTTTGTTTGGCCAAGGCGTTTGCCACATCGTCGACCAACGGTGCCGGCGGAGTAGGCGGTACATTTGCTCCGTCGCTCTACATGGGATGCATGACAGGCTTTTTCTTCGCGTACTTTTTAAATCACATCGGACTTGGATTTGACCTTTCGGTTAAAAACTTCGCTCTTATGGGTATGGCCGGAGTGATGTCGGGTGTAATGCATGCGCCACTTATGGCGATATTCCTTACTGCCGAGCTAACCGGAGGCTACGATCTGTTCTTGCCATTGCTGATTGTGAGTACGATATCCTACGGTACAATAAAGATTTTCGAGCCATACAGCATTTATGCCATACGTTTGGCCAAGCGTGGCGAGCTCCTTACCCACCATAAGGATAAGTCGGTGCTCCGTCTGCTTAAAGTCAACAATGTAATTGAGAATGATTTCAAACCTGTAAGCCCGGAGATGAATCTCAAGCAGATGGTCGATGTAATATCGCAGTCATCGCGCAATCTTTTCCCTGTGCTTGATGGGGAGGGGCGACTTATGGGCATCGTGTTGCTCGACGATATACGCAATATCATGTTCCGTCCCGATCTTTATAAAAAAATGTATGTCAGCAAGTTTATGACTACTCCTCCAGCTACGATACAGGTTGGTGACACAATGGAGAGTGTAATGAAGACATTCGACCGCACGTCGGCATGGAATCTACCTGTTGTAGAAGATGGTAAATACATTGGCTTTGTGTCTAAATCAAAGATATTCAATTCATACCGGCGTGTGCTGCGCCACTACAGCGAGGATTAGAAGAGAGATAGTTAGAAAGCATAATATAGTAAGAAAAATGCACATTATGCGCGTTTGTCAATGCGCATAATGTACATTTTATTACAAAACGAATAAAATGGTTACATTGGGGTATAATCAGTTGTCGAGTTTGTCGGCCAGATTTTCGGCTCCTGCAGCACCCTTGTGTAAAATATCGGCGGCAAATCCTTTTACTTTATCAAGGATGTCTGATCCCTTTTCCTTGACATCGCCGAGTTTGTCGGCAGCGGCGTCCTTGATATCGCCGAATTTGTCGGCAGCGGCGTCCTTGATATCGCTGAGTTTGTCGGCAGCGGCGTCCTTGATATCGCCGAGTTTGTCGGCAGCGGCGTCCTTGATATCACCGAGTTTGTCGGCAGCAGCGTCCTTGATATCGCCGAGTTTGTCAGCAGCAGCGTCCTTGATATCACCGAGTTTGTCAGCAGCGGACTCCTTTGCAGCCGACGCTGCATCTGTTACTGCTGTTTTTGCTTCGCATGCGCTTTCGCGTGCCTCAGCCATACTTACGGCTGCAGCGGCCTGTGCGTCGGCCAGTTTTTTGTCGGTAGTGTTCATATAGATACGTTTTTAGAGTGATATGAAACCGGCGGAGGAGCAGTAAACAGGAGCGCCGGTATCGACAATAAAAACGTATGACACACAATCTTTGTTTATTCCATTGGCTTAAGCGCATGTTGGCGGTTCATGCGTCGCAGTTGCCATATTACCATTACGAGAGTCACTACCGTTGCAAAGGCATCGGATGTAGGAAACGAAGCCCATACACCGTCGAGACCCATAGCCTTGGGAAGTGTTATCAACAGCGGTATCAGGAATATTACCTGTCTGATGAGACTAAGAAATATAGATTTGCCGGCCATGCCGATAGACTGGAACAGCGTAGTCGATACAATCTGAAATCCAACAGCCCAAAATGCCAGCATTGATATCTCAAGACTGTTTACAGTGACAGATATAAGCTCGGGATTGTCGGTAAATGCAAGTGCAATCCACTTAGGGGTGAAGAGACCGAATATGCATCCGGCAGTAGTTACGGCCGTGGCAATCGTTACCGAGAGCCAGAATGCGCGTTTCATTCGGTCGATATGGCCTGCACCATAGTTGTAGCCGAGAATGGGCTGTACGCCTTGACACAGCCCCACGACTACCATGCACAGAAGCGAGGTAAATGTAGAAAATATGCCTGCGGCACCTACGGCGAGGTCTCCTCCGAGATCTACAAGAGTGCGGTTTATCAGTATGTTTATTGCACAAGATGCCGCGTTGATGATACTCGGCGCAGCGCCGATACCAATTATGCCAATTATGATGCGCCATTTCAGACGGTATATTCCGCGGCGGAAATGTACTGTCGATTTCTTATTAAAGAAGTGGGCAAGCACGAATATCATGCCTACAGTCATCGATATGTCTGTGGCAATTGCCGCCCCCTTGATACCCAGATCGAGCACAAATATGAATATGGGAGCGAGCACTACATTGCATCCTGCGCCGATAAACATGGTTATCATTGCCTGTTTAGGATATCCGGTAGCCCTCATTACATTGTTGAGCGAGTACATGACGTTCATTATAAGCATTCCCGGAAGCAAGTATGCCATAAAGTCATGGGCATAGGGCAGAGTGATATCCGAGGCGCCGAACAACCTTAATATGTCATCCAGAAATATGGCAAAAAATGTGAGGTATACAATTGCGTTTACAAGTATGAGCACAGTAGAGTTGCCCAACACCTCCTCGGCACTGCGCCTGTCGCGCTGGCCAAGCATGATTGACACTCTTGCCGCGGCACCGGCTCCTATGAGCACGCCTATTGCAGCGCTGATGTTCATTACCGGGAATGTGATGGCTAATCCGGCAATAGCCTCAGCGCCCACGCCGCGGCCTATGAATATTCGGTCGATTACATTGTACAGCGACATAACCACCATACCCACGATTGCGGGCATGCTGTATTCCCATAGCAGACGTCCGATAGGGCGGGTCGATAAATCGGATATGGATTTTTGTTCCTGACTGTCGGTCATGCGTGATGTTTGGTAAGCAAGATACTGTGTGTTTAATGAGGAGAGTCCGGCTACATAATGGGTGTCAATGTTCCGATGGCGCGAGCTGTCGGAACATATTGCGGCAACCATCTTCAAGCAGGTCGAGCACGAGCTCGAAACCTTCCGAGCCTTCGTAATAAGGGTCGGGAACGTGATCGTAGCGTGTAGCCATGCCGACAAATGAAATCATAGGGATGATTTTTTCGATGTCTTCGGTTGTGCGTGCCATATCGCGCAGATTACGCTCGTTTGAACTGTCCATTGGCACTATGATATCGAAATCATCGAAGTCGGACCGGGAGAAACGGCGGGCACGGTGTGTGAGTTCATATCCGCGACGGCGTGCGTGTATGCGCATGCGTTGGTCGGGCAGTTGTCCGGCATGTCCGCCGTAGGTGCCGGCAGAGTCAATTACCCAGTCGTTATCTGCTCCGTTTTCTTCTACAATAGAACGCAACACACCCTCGCCGGCAGGCGACCGGCATATATTGCCGAGACACACAAACAATACTTTTACAGGACGTATGCCGTCTATGCGGCTGCGGAGTTTATCAAGTTTTGACTGGTTCATCGTTTATCGGAATTACTATACAAAGGTACTAATTTTTCTTTAAACAGACGTAAATGCAAGATAAAGCCGTGTACCCAGTAATTATTGGATACACGGCTAATATCTAATCGGTTATAACCGATGCATTATGTGCGTCAGTAGCTTACAATCGGCTCAAGTTCTTTAGCCTGGTCAATCATGCGCTGTATCTCGGTCACAGATGGCACGCGGTTGCATAGATTCTTCTCATCGTTGATAGCCACAAGTTTGGGTGCGAGATTATCGGCCACACGATGGCGCAGTTCCTTTACCGTATCCACTCCTACGGCTTCAAGCAGTTCGGCAAACTGGCCGGCGACACCTTTTATACGGAACAAATCGGCGTGGTTGGTCCATTTAAGTATCAGTTTACCACTGATGCCTGTTGCTTCAGCCACTTTCTCACGTCCGCTTCGTGTGGCACATTTTTCGAGCAAATCATCCGTGGTGTTGATACCGGCTTCCCTTAGTTTGGCGGCATAAGATTCGCCTATGCCTTCCACCTGTTCAATCTTGTATGCCATGATTATAAAATTTATTAGTGTAATAATAAAACAAACTGGCATTATATTCAGTTTAAAAAAGAAAGGTATAATCATACATTATGAGACTTGACGGACGACGGAAGAGCAGCAATATCAGCGACAGACGCGGACGCTCTACAGGACGTACCCTCGGCATCGGGGGAGGTATAGTGGGTGCTATCATAGTTGCCATAATCACCCTTATGCGTGGCGGTGGTATCGGCGATATAGTTTCCAATGTCGTAAATCAGGGGCAGGGGTCGTACTCTTACGCCAGTCAGGAATATACGCCCGATGCCGAGGACCAGCGGCTTGCCGAGCTTGCCTCGAAAGTACTTGCCGGCACTGAAGATGTATGGACCGAGGAATTCCGCCGACAGGGGTGGGGCGAATATGTGTGTCCCAAGATGGTGTTGTATTCAGGTTCGATACAGTCGGGATGTGGTAATGCCACTTCCCAGGTAGGCCCGTTCTATTGTTCGGCTGACCAGACGGTATATATAGATCTCGATTTTTTCAAGCAGATGGAGCAGTCGATAGGAGCAAGCGGTGATTTCGCCTATGCTTATGTGATTGCCCATGAAGTAGGCCACCACGTGCAGTATCTGCTCGGCACCCTTGACGAGGCTCATTCTGCGATGTCGCGTCTTCCCGAGAGTGAGGCTAATAAAATCAGCGTCCGCCTTGAGCTACAGGCCGATTATTACGCCGGAGTGTGGGGTAATCTTGATAACAAAATGTTTTCTTCTATCGAGGAGGGTGATGTCGAGAATGCCATCAATGCAGCCTCAAAAATCGGTGATGACTATCTGCAGCGCAAGGCCTATGGCTATGAGCAGCCCGAAAGTTTCAACCACGGGCGGTCATCGCAGCGTGTGCGATGGCTTTCCGGTGGTATCTCCTCCGGCGATCCGCTGCGGGGCGACACTTTCTCTCCATCATATGACTCTCTGTGACCTAAGGTAACTACTCAGCTATCTAAATCTATATAAATACCTGATAATCAATAGAGAGAATCTTGACTCTCCGCTTCATCCCAATGAAAATCGAGCGTTTATGCAAGTTTCTCATTTTGCACTGAGCTAATAATAATCTCGAATATATCAGCCTTTGATTTCGTATTGAAAATTTTCGGAAATTTTTCTAAAATAAAGTTGCACTGTCTAAGTGTCAAATCTGTGGTATATCCCAATCTAATCCAACAAGTTATAAATTGGGGTGAAATTAATTGTGTGCTGATGTATAAATTACCTTATCATCGCATCTCTCCGGCGCTTTTTGCCTTGTTCTTCAGTCACGTAGCTACGGCTACGCTCCTTCATCACAAGACAAAAATCACTCAGAGATATGCGACCCCAGCGTTAAGAAATATTGGGGAACGGGGTCTTAGAATGTGTTACCAGCATTCGGTCTGGTCGGCAATCTCGCGTATGGTCTCCTTGCGGTATACGGGGTCTTTCCCCTGGCGGAGTTGACTGAGATAGTCATCAAGGCATAGGCGTGCATACCGTCCGAGCACAAGTATGGCGGCTATGTTGCACAATGTCATTAGTCCCATGGTTATGTCGGCCAGCGTCCACACTATGTCGAGCGATACCACAGAGCCTACCATCACCAATGCCGCGCTTGAAATGCGTAATATGTAGCGACAATGCCGGCTACGGTGTATGAAATCAAGGTTGTTTTCGCCGTAATAATAATTTGCGATTATGCTTGTAAATCCGAAGAGCATTATGGCTATTGCAACAAAAACGGTAGCGGCTATTCCTACCTCTTCGGAAAGGGCGGCCTGGGTAAGCTCTATACCGGTAAGGCCGCTATCAAACATCCCGCTGCAAAGTATTATGAAAGCTGTGGCTGTGCATACAATCAGCGTGTCGACATATACGCCAAGAGTCTGTATCAGCCCTTGCTTTACAGGATGGCTTATAGTAGCTGTGGCGGCGGCATTCGGAGTAGAACCCTCGCCTGCTTCATTGCTGAAAAGTCCGCGTTTCACACCCATTATCATTGCCATTCCGAGAGAACCTCCGACAGCCTGATTGATGCCGAATGCATTTTCAAAAATCATTTTCATCACATGGGGGAAGTATTCGATGCGCACTACTATTACATAAAGCGCGAGAGCGATGTAAAGCAGAGCCATTGCCGGTACCACTATTTCGTTGATACGAGCTATGCGCTGTATGCCTCCGCAGATAACCAAAAGGGTGAGTGCGGTAAGCACGATGCCTATCCACATACGGCTCCACCCGAAACTGCCGTGTAGGGCTATTGCAATGGTGTTGCTTTGTACTGAGCTGAATGCAAATGCAAAAGTGATTGTAATCAGTATCGCAAATGTTGTAGCCCACCACCGTCGCCCTGTGCCTTTCTGTATGTAATACGCAGGGCCGCCGCAGAATGAGTTTTTCCCTTTCACTTTGAACAGCTGGGCAAGTGTTGACTCAACAAAGGCGTTAGCAGAACTTAACAGTGCTACAACCCACATCCAGAACACAGCTCCAGGGCCACCTACAGCGATGGCTATGCCTACTCCGGCTATATTGCCTGTGCCTACACGGCTTGCCAGAGATACAGCGAATGCCTGAAACGAACTGATGCGCCGGTGTCCGATAGGCGCCGACTCCGAGTGTTGTCGGTTTGTACCTGAGTTCAAAAGCAGTCTTACCATCTCTCCGGATAGGCGAAACTGTACACCTTTAAGTCGTATGGTAAAATACAATCCCGCACCAAGCAGGATTGCTATCAGCAGATAGCTCCAGAGAATATCATTGATTGTATTGATTATATCCATTTTAGAAGTGAACCGGTATTTACAGTTAGAGATATCTATGTAACGTAATGTTATGCAACGAATAGTATATTGGTTCTCTATTTATTAATAATATATAGGAATATTTTCTAAAAAATAAGTGAAAAACGAATTTTAATCGATATATTTGCGAATATATACATTTCTTTACCAATCATTTTCATAATATCACCACGTATGACAAGGACGACTGCTCAATGGGCTTTTGCGGCAATGATGCTCGTATCTCCCGCATTGGCCGACGCGGCCGAGTTGTGGGGAAATATTCTCTCTTCCACAGCGTGGGACAATCCGCGCGACAACTACGGTGTGTATTCTTTTCAGACCGATGCCGAGAATTTTGAATTCCGTCAGCTGAAGCATAAGACTTCGATGAACGTAAATGGCGGTGGCACATATTTCGACGGCAGGCATTATTGGATTAACTGGGAGTCGTATGGCATGGGCAATTGGTATGCCGACGATTACACCGACGACTGGCGCAATGTCGACGGAAATTTTTTCTTTGACGACACGGCTGTGCCATGGGATATTGCCTACAATCCGAAGGACGGTTTCGTATACGGTATTTTTAATGAGGGATCAAAGATTTCGACTCTTGACTTTGCCACAATGCAGACAACTCCGGTCACAACCATATATACCGGTTTCCCGGTTGTGGCGATAGCCGTGAGCAAAGACGGTGTGGTATATTGGATTGACAGCCGAGGCACATGCAGTTTCTGGAACACCCAATATGGTTTTGGTTTCGCCCAGACTGCTGTGGATACCGGCATAAACGTGGCGTCAGAGCCTCAGAGCGCTGCCTTTGATGAAGATACAGGATTACTTTACTGGACGGCAAAGGCTGACGACGGAGCTACTGCTCTATATTGCATAGATGTGGCCGGAAAGTCTTGTCAGAAATTGGTTGATTTCCCCAACAATGAATATGTTGTGTCACTCCGTGTTGTCAACGATGCTGTCGTGTCAGGCGCACCTGTGCGCGTCGCTAATCTTACGGCGGAGTTTGTCGGTGGAGAGCTTGCGGGGAATATATCGTTTACCCTTCCCGAAAAGACTGTCGTGGGCGATTTCCTCAATGGGAATGTAGAGTATACGGTTTCGGTCAATGGCAAAGAGCATTCTAAGGGGGCCGGCACACCTGGTGACCATATTTCGCTCGATATTACTCTTTCGGAGGGCATGGCCAATATCTCGGTAGTCACAGCCAATGCCGATGGCGTAGGACAGGAAGCCAAGACTTCGGTCTACGTAGGAAATGACAATCCGGAGGCTCCCTCCGATGTCGTGCTTACAGTGGCCGATGGCATCTTTACCATTAGATGGCGCGCTCCCGGGCAGATAGGCTCGCATGATGGATATGTCGATGCTGAGGCTATTACATATACCGTAGTGCGTTACCCGGGTGAGATGATTGTCGCAGAGGGGCTTGCGGCTACTGAATTTTCTGAAAAAGTACCTGATGCTCCGTTGGCCACATATTATTATAATGTGTATGCTTCTTCAAACGACAAACAGAGCCGGCCAGGACGGTCGGGTTCGCTCATCGCCGGCAATGCTTTGGAAGTACCTTGGCTTGAAACATTTGACACACGCGATGGATTCTCAATGTTTGAAGTGATTGATGTTGATAAAGACTGGTCGACATGGTTGTGGATGTCCCAAGGGTATGCAAAATGTTCCAACAGCTATTATGCTGACAATGACGACTGGCTTGTCACTCCTCCTATTCATCTCAAGGCCGACCGCACTTACACAGTCAGCTTCATGACGAGCGTCGAAGAGGCATATATGCCGCAGGCTCTTACAGTGTTGTGGGGTAGTGCCGATAGCGATCCTACCGAATATACCGATGTAATTATGCCGCTTTCCGAGCTTGACAACGAGGAGTGGACAAGTACGGAGGCCACTATACGGGCGCTGCGCGATGGCAACTACAAAATAGCTTTCCACTGCACCGCATCAAGCGGTTTCTACTCTCTGTCGCTTAAAAATGTCGGCATTGATGAAGGTGCGATGCTTTCGGCGCCGGATGTATGTGGAGATATTGTCGCTACTCCCGGCAGCAACGGCGCTTCCCGGGCCAGAATTACATTTGTAGCTCCGTCGGTGACGGTTGGTGGCGATGCCCTTGGCTCGATAAGCCGTATTGTAGTTAAGTCGGACGACCGTATTGTCGCCACAGTCGACACTCCACAGCCGGGTGTTGCTTATTCTGTAGATGACAATGAGCCTGCTGATGGATTCAACATATATACCATTGTGGCTTATGTCGGAGAACTTGTTGGTGCGCAGGCTTCAGCAAGATGTTATGTCGGTACTGACATTCCCGCTCCTGTCAGCGGAATAGAGCTAATCGACAATGGCGACGGCTCTGCTACCCTGCGCTGGGAGTCTGTGGCCATTGTAGGTGAAAACGGCGGATATGTCAACCCCGATGAGGTCACATATTCCGTATATACTTCCTCCAATGATATTGTTGAATCCGGTATTTCTGGACTTTCATACGAGATACCATCCGTTGAGCAGACACCTGTGCCATCGTCAGTAATATATCGCGTCACAGCTTCCAACTCAAAGGGAGAGAGTGCCAAGAACAGATCGAGTGTGATGCTCCTCGGTCCGTCGGCAGAACTTCCGTTTGCAGATTCGTTTGCCGGCGGCACCCCGGTCCAGCATTGGTTTTTGGAGTCCCCCAACAGCCTTTATTCATTCCGTGCCACTACTCTGATGTCGCAGGATGGCGACCTTGGCGCTAATTCATGGCGTTCCGGTGGCGCAGGTGAAGAATCATGGATAGCTTCAGCAAAGATTTCGGCCCGAGGTGCGGAAAATCCGGTACTTACATTCTGGTACTACGCATATCCTGCCACACCTAACGGACTGGGAGTGTATATGTCATGTGCCGGAAAGGAAATCAAAAATCTCGCTACGGTAAATTATTCAGAACTTGAAGGCGAAACGGGATGGCGCAAGATGCAGCTTACTCTGGATGGTGCATCGGCACTCGACTATATCAGTATACGCTTTAGGGGATTTGCCGGAGAAGAGAATGCTATCGTAGCTATTGACAACATTCTTGTAACAGATATGCCAGGAAACGACTTCGGGGTAAAGATGTCAGCACCTGTACGGGCTCGCCGTGGATGCCCGGTCTCAATTCCTGTGACTGTCGCCAACAACGGCAGTACAGCCAATGCGCCATTTACACTGAAGGTTACAGTCAACGGTGCTGACATGCCGGAGATAACCGATACATTTGATTCCGGAGAGGAACGCACATTTATGATTGAATATACACCCACTCTGGCCGATGGCGAAATGCTAAAGGTTGTCGCCGCTGTATCTTCCGAAGCCGATGAGGTGGCCGCAAATGATGTTACACCGGAAGCCGAGATTGAGATTACAGACGCCGAAGGGCTTGATGCTGTGATAGATCTTTCAGCTACAGTCAGCGGGAGTGATGTCGTTTTGTCATGGAGTGCTCCTGAGAATATAGTCGGAGGCACTGTCACAGAATCGTTTGAACATTGCGAGCCGTGGACTACTGCAGGTATCGGCGATTGGACAACGGTAGATGCCGACGGATTCCGTACATTCGGAATATACGATGTAGAGTGGCCGGGCAAGATGGAGCCTCATGCGTTCATTGTGTTCAATCCTTCGCTTGCTGCCGGACTTGATGGCGATGAGGAAGAGTTCATGGCCCACTCCGGAAAGCAGTTTCTCGCATGTTTCGGAGCCGATCCTAAAGAGCCCGTCAATGTAGGTGATGTGCGCAATGATGACTGGCTGATTTCGCCGATGCTGTCAGGCGATGCTCAGACAATATCTTTCTACGCCCGGAGTCTTGACCCTTATGGCTCACCGGAGACATTCGAGGTTCTTGCCTCGGACAGCGGCTGCTCTTTGTCTGATTTTACTACATTGGTAGGTCGCCGTACAGCCAATCGCGCAGGATGGGCGCTGTATACATTTGAACTGCCTGAGGGCACACGGTATTTTGCCATCCATGTGATATCTGTCAACTGTTATGCTCTATTTGTCGATGATATCACTTATGAGGCAGCTTCTGCAGTAGTGGAGGGATATAATGTATATCGCGACGGCAAACTGCTCGCTTCTGTCGTGGCTCCGGGATATACTGATATCCGGGCTGGTGGCAGTCATGCATATTTCGTAGGTGTACGTTATGACCGCGGTGAATCCGGTGCATCCAATGAGGTGGTGATATCGACAAGCGGCATATCGGCTGTTGTGGCCGATATGGAGGACGATGCTGATATCTTTACGCTTACGGGCATAAAGGTTGGCCATGGCGTCGCTGACTTTGACCGACTTCCGGCCGGAATATACCTTATGGGTGGCAGAAAGATAGCTGTTATGCGTTGAGTTATAATAAATTTTACCACTTACTTACTTTTTATCTATGCTTTGGCAATTCCTGCCAAAGCATAGAATTTTTATGGGCATAGATGTATTGGCTTTAGTATTCGTTATGTAAAAATATACACTCATTTGAATATATACCATAAAAGAACTAACTTTGAAGAGTGAATGAGACTTTTTTCATGCCGGATTAATGAATGTTGATTAGTGAATGGAAGCCAATATTATATATCGTATTAGCCAAGGCGATGAGCATGCATTTGATACTCTTATGGATGTGTGTTCGCCATCGCTATATCGATATGCGTTAGGTATAGTCCGTTCACGTGAGGTTGCCGAAGAGATTGTCAGCGATGTGTTTATGGAAGTATGGAAGATGCGCGGATCTCTTCTTGAAATTTCGTCGCTTGAGAGCTGGATGCGAAAGGTTACTTACTGTAAGGCCGTGACTGCCTTGCGACATGATTATTCCTGTCCGGAAGGTGTGTCTATTGACGATATTGTCAACTTCAATATTGACACAGCTCCGTCTCCTGACGAGGAAATAATCTCCAGAGAGGACGCATCGTTACTTAATCAAGCCATACAATCGCTTCCTGAAAAATGCCGACATGTGTTTTATCTGGCCAAGATAGATTGCATGCCATACAAGGAGATTGCATTGATGCTTGGTATTACAGTGGCTACTGTCAGTTATCATGTAGGCTATGCGATGGATGCTCTTCGTCGTGTGCTCCGGCATGATTGACAAGAGGGAACCATCCGGAAATAACTGTTGTCATGAAACCCTCTAAAATTCGTATTTTACTCACCCGATGAAAATTTTTTAGAAAAAATATCGTTTTTAACCTATAGATTCGCGGGGAAGTTGCGTCATATATTATAGAGACATTAATATGAATTACGACAATCGACATAACCGAAATATATCTGACGACACGGTCGACCGCCGTATCGACATGTTTCTTGACAACTATCGTTCAGGCAATGATGTTGATGTGGAACGTATCAAGATACTAACTCGCGATAAGATTCGCAGAGAGCGGTTGCAAAGCCGCATGATTGTGCGCCGCCATATACTTCAATGGGCAGCAGTGGCCGCAATAGTGGCTGTAGTAGTCTGTGTGTCTTTCTGGATTATGTGTCCGGTATCAGCGATTGATTTATCCGAGGCCTCTGATGCGACTCTTGCCGAGGCAGGATACACTACTGTGACTGTTCCTGCCGGCGAACGTCGCGAAATAACTCTTTCCGACGGGTCGGTGATTATAGCCAATTCATGTACTGTTGTAAAATATCCGGCTGAATTCGATGGCGTCGAGCGTCGGATATTCGCAGATGGCGAGGTTTATTGCCGCATCGCCAAAGATGCTGACCATCCTTTTGTTGTCGAGAGCAACGGATTTGATATCAGAGTACTCGGCACTACTTTTAATGTACGCAACTCCTCTGACTCCACGGCCAGTGTGGTTCTTGTGGAAGGTGCTGTCGAGATTTCCACTGATTCTCATAATTGTGTGAAAATGAGGCCCAACCACCTTGTAGACATTTGCGCTGGTAATATTACTTCCATGCAGAGTGTCAATCCGGCCGACTATACGTCATGGATTGATTACAAGCTGCATCTTGACGGTGAGCCTCTCAGCGAGGTGATAAAGCGACTGAATGCCTTCTATGACCTCAATGTGACATGCGATTCGGCTCTTGCCGGGGTCAAAATTTACGGAAAACTCAATCTCAAGGGAGAGGCTTCCGAGGTACTTAATTCTATCCAGACAATCGTTCCGATGAATATGGAGAGTCATGGACGTGATGTAAGATTGCGTCCTATACAGGAGTCTGACCTTCCGTCATGACTCCATTTGATTGTCGCCGCAAGTTAGACGATAATCACAAATCAAAGACAAGTATACACGGCTGGTTGTCCGGGATGTAAATTTCCGGAGAGCTATCACCATGTCTGTGCACTTAACCTCAACAACCACGATAACACGATATAAATGAAACCATTATCAACATTCTGCAAATCTATTATTGTCAGTAGTGCTCTTTGGGCTGCAGTCCCTGCGGTTGCCGCTTCGGAGATGACTACCGTGACTATTGAGCCTGATACAGTAAGCACTTTTCGCAATCCTCTGACGGGATGGGTGATGTATCTCGGTCGTACCTGGGACGCCGATTTCTGGACTGCCAACGGCTATGACTCGATGGTGACATCCACCGGCGATACCGTGCGGGTCAGTGATTATGCATCATGCGCATATATACGTACATCATGGGCTTCTTTTGAGCCGGAAGAGGGAAAGTATGCCTGGAACGATCCGGATTCGCGACTGATGCGACTTATTCGTTCAGTATGGGACCGCGGTATGCGTATCGCTTTCCGTGTGGTGATTGATGGTCGCGATCAGGCGCAGAATACTCCACAATATGTGTTCGATGCTGGTGCCGAGGGATACTATGACCCTAAAAATCCCGGGAAAAATTATTCGCCTTATCCTGACGACCCTGTGTTTCAGGAGAAATATACCAAATTTTTCCATGCGATGGCCCGTGAATTCGATGACCCCGACAAAGTAGAGTTTATTGACGCTTACTCTCTTGGCAAGTGGGGTGAAAGCCATTCGATGATTTACAAGGATAATGCCAATAAAGAGCCTGTTTTTGAATGGGTTGTGTCGCTTGCTACAAGCTGCTTCAAGAGAGTGCCGATGCTTGTGCACTACCATCGTATGCTTGGCGACCCTACCTATGATGGCTGGGGTGCTGTGCCTGAGAACGCCGCCCGACTTATCAGCAAGGCAGTTGACCTTGGGTTCTCTTTACGTCACGATGCTTTCGGTATGACAGGGTATTATCAGGAGTGGGAGAAAGAACAGGCTAAGAAATGGAATTTCACGCGTCCCATCATAATGGAAGGCGGTTGGATTACCGGTGCCCACCATCGCTATTGGATTGACCCTTCCGGCGAATATCGTCAGGGACATGCAGTCGACGTGCGAGAAGGCGAGTATAAAGCCTCACGCGAGGCTCATGTCAATATGATGGATTTCCGCATCAATGACGAGACGCGCTCATGGTTTCAGGAGGCATTTCCGCTTGTAAAGAAATTCATAGCCGAAGGAGGGTATCGCCTATATCCGGATATGATATCAATACCGTTATCAGCCTCACGCGGTCAGAAAGTCTCGATTACACATCGCTGGAATAATCTTGGGTGGGGATACTGCCCGACCAATATCCCGCAGTGGAATCAGAGATACAAGGTGGGATTTGCGTTGCTCGATTCATCTACACTTGAGCCTGTAAAGGTATGGGCCGACAAAAATACACGTCTCGACCTGTGGCTCAAGGGCTCGCCTACAGAGTATACTACATATATTACTATTGACGGAGTTCCGGCTGGTAAGTATGTGTGGGCTGTGGGGCTTGTTGATGTTACACGTGGGAATGAAATCGGCCTGAAAATTGCCGCCAGGAATAACGTGACTACGTTAGGGTGGGTAAAACTGTCAGACGTCATATTAAAGTAACGATTTTACGACATGCTCCAAATATTTATGGTGATGAAACGTAATATATTATCTGCGCTTTCGATTCTGTTAGGTGCCTGTGGCGCGTTCGGAGCCGAGTTGCTTGTGCAGGCCGAATCTTTTGATTCTCACGGAGGATGGAGTCTTGACCAGCAGTTTATGGACCATATGGGTTCGCCCTATCTTATTGCCCATGGCCTTGGTAAGCCTGTGGAGGATGCTGTCACCACGGTCGATATTCCGGAGGCAGGCAGATATACAGCATGGGTGCGTACCTATAACTGGACTTCTCCATGGGAACCCGACCGCAAGGGGCCGGGAGCATTCCGAGTAAGCGTCAACGGTCGCCGACTTGCATCTACAGCCGGCGACTCGGGTTCGGCGTGGGAATGGCAGCGTCTTGGAGAAGTGTATCTGAAAAAAGGGAAAGCAACCATAGCGCTTCATGACCTTACCGGCTTCGACGGACGTTGTGATGCCGTGCTATTGAGTTCTACGCCAGGATTTGTGCCCGGTGATTCTTATACTGAAACAGCGACACTCGATATTCCGGATACCGAGCAGTTTGATTTTGTAGTCGTAGGAGGCGGTATTGCCGGCATGTGTGCCGCTGTGTCGGCCGCACGGCAGGGTCTCCGCACAGCTCTTGTCAATGACCGTCCTGTGCTTGGGGGGTGTAATTCTTCTGAGATACGAGTGCATCTTGGCGGCCACTCGGAGATAGGTCCTTATCCGGCTCTTGGACGTATGATTAGAGAGTTCGGGCATAGCCGCAAAGGCAATGCACAGCCTGCCGCCAACTATGAGGACGAAAAGAAAGATTCATTTATCCGCGCTGAAAAGCTGGTCACTCTGTTTGCTCCATATCATGCGGTTTCTGTTGATACCGACGGCAATCGAATCAACGGAGTCACAATATGTCATACCTCTACAGGCGACAGGGTGCGTCTGTCAGCCCCTCTTTTCGCTGACTGTACAGGCGACGGGTCTATCGGCTGTTGGGCCGGTGCCGACTGGACCGTAGGACGCGAGGCTCGGTCTACCTATGGAGAACCGCTTGCGCCAGAAGTTGCCGATTCGCTTGTAATGGGAGCTTCGGTACAATGGTATAGCAGGGATGATGGGCGAAAGAGCGGTTTTCCGGTGTTTGACTATGGGATAACATTCTCCGATTCTACATGCCAAAGGCTTACTATGGGCGAGTGGAAGTGGGAGACGGGTATGCGTCTCGATCCTGTCCGTGATGCCGAGAAAATACGCGATTATGGTATGCTCGTTGTATATGCCAACTGGAGTTATCTAAAGAACAGGCTCGCGGACAATGATAAATTCCGCAACCGCTCGCTTGATTGGGTGGCGTATGTCAACGGCAAGCGCGAGAGCCGCCGTCTGCTGGGCGACTATATTCTTAAGCAGGATGATATCGACAAAGGTGTGACGCATGAAGACGCATCGTTTACTACTACATGGAGTATCGATCTTCATTTCCCCGATCCGGAAAATTCCCGCCACTTTCCGGGCCGAGAGTTTAAGGCTGTCACCAATCATATATTTATCCATCCCTATGCTGTGCCCTACCGTTGTCTATACTCGCGCAATATCGATAATCTGTTTATGGCCGGACGCTGTATCAGCGTCAGCCATGTGGCCCTCGGCACGGTACGTGTAATGCGCACTACGGGCATGATGGGCGAGGTGGTCGGTATGGCTGCCGGCATATGCTACCGCAACAGCACCACTCCGCGAGGGGTGTACCAGCAGTATCTTCCCGAATTGAAGGAACTTATGGCGAAGGGTGCCGGACGGCCTGCTGATGAACTTCCCGACAACCAGCGCTTCAACCTCGCCAACAAACTGCTTCCCGCTCCCCGAGCGCTCCTTGACTGTTCCGGCGACAAGTAGCGTATATTAATTCATTGACCATCTCGATATCATATTGTCACAGTCTGACCATAACCCAATCAAGCCATGTCACGTTTCATATATCCTCTGTTACTACTGTCATTGTCCACATCGGTTTCTAAGGCTTCGGAATGCTATGCCACACTTGATGGAGATACCTTGCGTATTGGCAACTCTGTTGTAGAGCGTGTGCTCGTATGGAATGACGGCGCGCTTGCTACAGCGCGTATCGCCGTCAAGGGTGCCGCCCCGCTTGTCGCTGATGCGTCGTCTCCCGACTTCATAGTCAACCGGTCGGTACCTGCCGATGCCAGACTCGACACCATTACAGTGGCGCCCGACGGAGTCACTCCAGAGCAGTTTCTCGCCACTGTTTCATATAAGGCCGGTCCTCTTGACGTGCGTCGTGTATATCGTATTGTCCCGGGTGTGCCTGCTATTGCTTGCGACACATATCTTCGCGGAATCCTTGGCGACAACATTCCGACAGGTAATGACAATGCTGCCGACCGTACAAACATCGAGAGCAAGGAGGCAATGAAGGTTACGACGGTTACCTCTGTGCTTGACCGCATACGCTTTAACGGAGCTCACTGGCATGGTCGTGCTGTTGAATTCCGTGATGTGACCGACTGGAACAATAATCTTGTATCAGAGCAGGACTTTATATCATATCGACGTACTCCTCATCGCGGCAATATCCTGATTGTAAGCGACGGCACAGGCAGTCGTGGAGGTGTAGTGATGCTCAAGGAAGCTCCATCGTCATCTTCGCAGCTATCTTATACCAATGCCGACTTTTTCTCTGATTTCGGAGACTTCACCGTGACAGGAACCGGCCTGAATGCTGCCGATGTCGTTCCCGACAAGTGGACACAGGCATACTCTACGGTGATGATTCCATATTGCGGCAGCGAGCTCGATGCGCTCACGGCATTAAGGTCATATCAGAAAACACGGCGAATCATGATTCCGGGACGCGATGAGATGGTGATGATGAACACGTGGGGCGATCGATCTCAGGATTCAAAGGTAAATGAGGCATTCTGCCTTGCCGAGCTTGAGCGTGCGTCACGTCTAGGTATAACACATTTCCAGATTGATGACGGATGGCAGTCCGGCAAAAGCCCCAACTCGGCAGTGGCCAAAGGCTCGTTTAAGGATATATGGCGCAACGCCGATTACTGGAAACCCGACACGATGAAGTATCCTCGCGGACTTCGTCCGGTAGTTGACCGCGCCCATGAGCTTGGAATCGAAATTGGCCTGTGGTTTAACCCTTCGGTGCAGGATGATTTTGCCGACTGGGAGAAGGATGCAGCCACGCTTGTCGGCCTTTACCGGGACTATGGCATACGCATGTTCAAGATTGACGGACTTGCGATAAACTCAAAGCTCGGGGAAGAGCGCTTGCGCAGACTGTTTGACAAGGTGATGCTGGAATCAGGCAATGAGGTTGTGTTTAATCTCGACGCTACCGCAGGGCGTCGCGCCGGATATCATATGCTCAACCGTTATGGAAATATATTTCTTGAAAACCGGTATACTGACTGGGGTAATTACTATCCTTATCATACTTTGCGCAATCTGTGGATGCTTTCGAAGTATGTGCCTGCTGAGATACTTCAGATAGAGTTCCTGAACAAGTGGCGAAACCCCGACAAATATCCGACAGGTGATCCGTTTGCTCCGGTCAATTACTCGTTTGACTATCTTTTTGCCGTTACAATGGCCGGGCAGCCGCTGGCATGGATGGAGGCTGCGAATCTTCTCGAGGAGGCCTTCGCTACCGGCAGTTTGATAAAGGAGTATCGCAGTATGCAACACGCATTCCATCAAGGTACCATACTCCCGGTTGGGGAGGAGCCATCGGGCCGTTCTTTTACAGGATTCCAGTCTGTAATATCACCTTACGAGGGTTTTCTGCTGCTCTATCGTGAATCGACTCCTGAATCTACTCGGATTATCGACACTTGGCTTCCGGAGGGAACCGATGTGCAGCTTATCCCGGTCCTTGGCGATACGGGGCAGACTCAAATGTCGGTGGCTGAGAATGGCCGTATCAGAGTCTCTTTGCGTAATCCCGATTCGTTTGCCATGTACAGATATAAAATAATCGGCAGAAAAAAATAATTCGCAAAAAGTTTATCGAAATATATATATATGAAGTTTCCTCGTATTTTTACACTATCGGTTCTCCTCTCGCTCCTTGCGCCGGCGATTGCCGCCGGTGGACCCGGTCTGACAGTCAATGCCTATGGCCGTAGTCATGTTTCGCTCAACGGCAAGTGGTCGGCTATACCTGATTTATACGACCAAGGCCGCCGTATGGAAGTATATAAAAACCGTACGCCGCAGGGAAACACAGATTTCTATGAATATTCTTTCGACACCGGATGTCTGCGGCTTGATGTCCCTGGTGACTGGAATTCGCAGACTCCCGAACTCAAATACTATGAGGGAACAGTATGGTATGCCCGACCGTTTGAGGCGAGGGCAATACCCGGACGACGCTCGGTGCTCCACTTTGCAGGTGTGAGCTACCGTGCGACCGTCTATCTCAATGGAAACGAAATTGCTTCACATGAGGGGAGTTTTACACCGTTTGAGGTTGACGTCACCGACTTTCTGTCTTCCGACGGTAAAAATTTTCTCGTAGTCGAAGCTAATAACCGACGTACGCCAGATGCAATACCGGCCGAGTCATTTGACTGGTGGAACTATGGCGGTATAACCCGCGATGTATTGTTGCTCGATTTACCTGAGCGGCATGTCTCCGACTATACGGTACGTCTTGCTCCGGGGACTTCCGATATTGTAGAGGCTGAGGTGGTATTGTCGAAGCCCGAGGGAGGAGTACCGGTTGATGTTGCCATACCTTCTCTTAAAAGCAAGGTCACGCTTACTACAGATGCCGACGGACGGGCAACAGGCCGATTTCGCGCAAAGGGATTGAAACTTTGGGCTCCGGGCGCTCCGGTGTTATACGATGTGGTTGTCGCATCGCCGGCCGACACTGTTACAGAGCGTATCGGTTTCCGTACTCTCGGAGTCGACGGAACAAAAATCTTAGTCAACGGCAGACCGGAGTTTATGCGTAGCATATCTTTCCATGAGGAGATACCTCAGCGCAGAGGACGTGCGTGCACTATGCAGGATGCCGTGCAGCTTGTTGGAGAGGCCGAGGCGCTTGGCGTGAATATGATACGTACGGCACATTATCCTCAGAACGAGCATATCGTGCGCCTTGCCGAAGAGCGCGGTATCCTGCTTTGGGAGGAGATTCCGGTATGGCAAGGCATCAGTTTTACCGACAGTGCGACATTGGCCAAAGCACAGCGTATGATGACCGAGATGATTACCCGCGATAAAAACCGATGTGCCGTTGCCTTCTGGAGTGTCGCCAACGAGACGCGTCCTTCTCCCGAACGCGACCGTTTTGTAAAGGCTCTTATCGATACCGTGCGTGCTCTTGATTCGTCGCGTCTCGTCACAGCTGCATTTGACAATATCGGCTACGACAAGAAGTCGGGTACATTTACCGGCGCTGACAATATACCGTCGCTTCTTGATGTGGTAGCTGTCAATAAATACATGGGCTGGTATGCCCCATGGCCTCTTGACCCTGAGAAATGTGTATGGGATTTTGCTTCCGGAAAGCCACTTCTGATATCGGAGTTCGGTGGAGAGGCTCTGTATGGCCAGTCTGGCAGTGAGGATATTGCGAGTTCATGGAGCGAGGAATATCAGGAAAGACTATATCGTGACAATCTCGCCATGATGTCACGTATACCCAATCTTGCCGGCATATCTCCATGGGTACTTTATGATTTCAGGTCTCCGTTCCGCTTCCATCCATTAAATCAGGAGGGCTGGAACAGAAAGGGGCTGGTCGGTGATCGGGGCGACAGGAAGAAAGCCTGGCATGTGATGCACGATTTCTATATGTCAAAGAAAAATGGTGCTCAGTGACAACCGGTCATCAAACACTGAATTATAGTTTATAACCAATCTTATATTTCATCCCATGATACACAATCGTATCTTATTCTCAATAATTTTTGTTGTTCTTGCCGTCATGCCGTCGGCTGCGCGTACTCTAAGAGTTCTTGCAGTAGGCAACAGTTTTTCGCGAGACGCCGTAGAGCAGCATCTGCATGAACTGGCAATGGCCGACGGCGATACAATGATTGTCGGTAATCTTTTTATCCCCGGATGTTCGCTGGAGCGTCATGTGCGATGTGCGCGTAACGATCGTCCTGATTATGTATATCGCAAAGTCGGTGTCGACGGAAAGCGAGTAGAGACCAAGAGTATGACTCTTGCCCGTGCTCTTGCCGACGAGCCTTGGGACTATGTGAGCATGCAGCAGTCAAGTCCTATTTCCGGCATTTATTCTACATGGAGTGCCTGGCTCCCGGAACTTAAGGATTATGTGAAGGCACGTGTGCCTAAAAAGGCAAAACTCATGCTACACCAGACATGGGCCTATTCCGGTGATTCAGGACATAGCGGTTTCAGAAATTATGGCTGCAACCAGGATTCCATGTACCGCAGCATCGTGGGGGCTGTCAATAAAGCCGCGCGACAGTATAAGATAAAGTATATCATGCCCTCCGGCACAGCAATACAGAATGCCCGTACATCATTTGCCGGAGACCATCTGAATCGCGACGGTTACCATCTTGATCTCGGTTTCGGACGATTCACAGCTGCCTGTGCGTGGTATGGTGCACTTACAGGACGTGATGTGACTGCCAGTTCATATATGCCAGAGGGCATGAATGCCGATCTTGCAGCTGTTGCCAAGGCTGCCGGCAACGCTGCGGCGAAACATCCTTCGCAAGTTACCAATCTTTCGGCGATGAAGCCGTCAACTGTACTCTACAAGGATGCTTCGGTACCTGTTGAGATACGTATAGATGACCTCCTGAGCCGTATGACCACCCACGAGAAGGTGATGCAGCTTAATCAGTACACGCTTGGTAATAATAACAATGAGAATAATGTGGGAGAGGTAGCTGGAGAGCTTCCTGCCGAACTTGGTTCTGTAATATATTACAATGATAATCCCGATTTGCGTAATGCTTACCAGCGCAGGTGTATGGAAGAATCTCGCCTGGGCATACCGTGTATTTTCGGCTACGATATGATACATGGTTTCCGCACGATTTATCCTATATCGCTTGGGCAGGCCTGTTCGTGGAATGTGCCTCTTGTGGAGCGTATGACATCGTATGCTGCCGCAGAGGGACGTATGTCGGGTGTCGACTGGACATTCTCGCCTATGATTGACGTTGCCCGTGACCCTCGATGGGGGCGTGTGTCGGAGGGCTATGGAGAGGATCCTTATGCCAATGCCGCTTTCTGTGCCGCTACTGTGCGCGGATATCAGGGAAAGTCGCTTGCCGATTCTACAACGATAGCCGCATGTCTGAAGCATTATGTGGCATATGGGGCATCTGAGGCCGGCCGCGATTATGTATATACCGAGGTGTCGCCACAGACACTCTGGGATACATATCTTCCGCCATACAAAGCGGGAGTCGATGCCGGAGCGCTGACACTTATGAGCTCGTTCAATGACATAAGCGGTATACCGGGTTCTGCCAATTATTACACACTTACTGAAATTCTGAAGAACCGCTGGAAACATAAAGGATTTGTGGTGAGCGACTGGGGCTCGATAGAGCAGCTTGTCAACCAAGGAAATGCAGCCGACAAGAAAGAGGCCGGATTGCGGGCGTTCAACTCTGGTCTGGAGATGGATATGATGAGCCACGCCTACGACAAGTATCTTGAAGAGCTTATTGATGAGGGTAAGGTCGACTCTGTACTTCTTGACGAATCGGTGCGTCGTGTGTTGCGTGTGAAGATGTTGCTCGGTCTGTTTGAGAAACCTTATACCGGCAATCATCCCGACAGATTCATGCGTCCCGACGCTTTATCCGCAGCCCGACAGCTTGCCGCCGAGTCTATGGTTCTTCTCAAAAACGACTCTACCGGAATCCTGCCCCTTGATGGTGTCGGTCGCATAGCTGTGATTGGACCGGTTGCGAAAAGCAGCGCATCACTTCAGGGCAGCTGGAACGGACGTGGTGTTTATGATGAAACCGTAACTCTCTATCAGGGTATCCTTGACCGTTTTGCTCCGGAGGCTGAAATTCGCTTTGCCAAAGGTTCCGATCTGGACAAAACCACTGAGGTAGAACTGGCACAGGCCGTAGATACAGCCTGCTGGGCCGATGTCGTGATACTTTGCCTCGGCGAGGAACGCCGATGGAGTGGGGAGAATGCATCACGCAGCACTATAGCTTTGCCTGAGGCACAGCGTCAGCTCGCCGAGAAAATTGCAGCTACCGGCAAACCGGTAGTGATGCTTCTCAGCAGCGGTCGTCCGCTTGACCTTTCGCAGATGGAGCCACTTGCAAATGCGATTATTGAAGTATGGCAACCTGGTACTGCCGGAGGTGCCGCCGCCGCCGATATACTGTCGGGCGACGTCAATCCTTCAGGCAAACTTGCAATGACATTCCCGCGTTCTACAGGCCAGATTCCGATCTATTACAACCGACGCGGCTCTGCACGCCGCCATCAGGGTTTCTACCAGGATATCCCGTCGACCCCGTTGTATCCTTTTGGCCATGGACTCAGCTATACAACATTCGTATATGGAGAGCCGTCGGTAAGTTCATCCACTTTCAGGAAGGGCGAGAAAGTGACGGTAACGGTACCGGTGACCAACACCGGATTGCGTGCAGGAGCTGAGGCGGTACTATGGTTTATATCCGATCCGGCAGCATCAATCACACGTCCGCTTATGGAGTTGAAGCATTTTGAGAAGCGTGAGTTAAAGCCGGGTGAGACAACGACATTCAAGTTTGTCATCGATCCGATGAAGCATCTTTCATTTCCTGATGCCGACGGCAATATTATACTTGAACCGGGCGATTTCAAAATAATTGTCGGCCCACATACTGTAAATCTTGTAATGGAATAACTTTATTATCATGAATTTATACAAAAAATGCGCTGCTACACTGGCAGCCGCCACTCTCTCAACTGCACTTTTTGCGGCAGGTGTGACTGACCATGATGCCCGGGCCAGGCAACTGGTCGACAAAATGACTATTGACGAGAAAATCTCGCTCCTGTCGGGCGAAACTTCGTTCTCTATACGCGCCATACCGCGCCTTGGTATCCCCAGGGTGCTGCTGGCCGACGGCCCTCAGGGTGTGCGCAATCATGCACCGCACTCTACTCTCTATCCGTGTGGCATCCTTACCGCCGCGTCATGGGACCGTGATATCGCCAGGCGTGTAGGGGAGAGCATCGGCGATGATGCCAGGGCCAGAGGTGTCGGCATCATGCTCGGACCGGGTGTCAATATATATCGTTCCCCCCTGTGCGGCCGCAATTATGAATACATGGGCGAAGACCCTTACCTCGCATCGGAAACTGCTGTAGCATATATCCGTGGCATGCAGTCGCGCGGGGTCATGGCTACTGTTAAGCATTTTGCCGCAAATAATCAGGAATGGAGCCGCCATCATGCGTCGAGCGAGGTCGACGAGCGTACTCTCAATGAGATATATTTTCCTGCATTCCGAAAGGCTGTGGAAGCCGGTGTCGGGGCGGTAATGAACAGTTATAATCCACTCAATGGCGTACATGCCACCGAGAATGCATGGCTCAACAACGATATACTCAAGGGTGAATGGGGGTTCGACGGCATACTTATGAGCGACTGGACATCAGTGTATTCGACAGTCGGTGCCGCTAATGCCGGTCTTGACCTTGAAATGCCAAAAGCGGTATGGTTTACTCCGGAAAAGCTCAAGGCCGCCATTGAGACAGGCCGTGTGTCGCAGGCTACTGTTGATGATAAGGTAGCAAGGATTCTGCGTACATATTCCCGATTCGGATTGCTCGACCGCGAGCAGCGTGACTCTGCTATAGCTCTCGACGCGCAGTCATCATCGCTCACAGCTCTTGATGCCGCGCGTGGCGGAATAGTCCTGCTAAAGAATGATAATGATATGCTTCCGCTTAAGGGACGCACTGTAGTGCTCGGTCCTTATGCCGACCATGTTACTACCGGAGGCGGCAGTGGGTTTGTAAGTCCGTTCCGCACGACAACGGTTGCCGGTGGAATGAAGAAAATTCGCCGTAATACCGTTGTTCTTACCGACAGCGTTCTGTTTCGCGATATAGTAGGCTGTGACGTATGGACTGACTCTACTCGCACATCACGCGGATTTACCGGAGAGTATTTCCCCAATAAATCATTTGAGGGTAATCCTGCGGCAGTGCGTTGCGATTCAGTTATTTCATTTGACTGGGGAAGCGGTTCGCCCGACGCGTCAATCCCTGTTGACGGATTCTCAGTGCGCTGGACCGGTTGGGTAGCACCTGCTGACAGTAAGCGTAATCTCAAGCTATCGGTCGGCGGTGATGACGGCTATCGTGTATACGTCAACGGAAAAGTGGTTGCTGGTGACTGGGGAAATCATTCTTACTCCAGACGGGAGATACAGCTTCCTGTCGATGCCGGACAGGCGTTGAATCTGTGTATCGAGTATTTCGACAATATATCCGACGCGAAAATTGATTTTGCGATGATGGAATTTGACGATGATACTTTAACGAAAGAATTAAAGAGAGCCGATAATGTAGTATTGTGTACAGGTTTTGACAGCGATACGGAAGGCGAGGGCTTTGACCGTCCTTTTGCTCTTCCTGAATACAAAGTGGAGTTTATCAGGCGTGTCGCAGCACTCAATCCCAGAGTTGCCGTAGTGCTTAATGCCGGAGGTGCGGTAGAAATGGAATCGTGGCACAATGATGTCCCGGCCATTCTGATGGCATGGCATGCCGGTCAGGAAGGTGGGCAAGCCATTGCAGAAATTCTCACGGGTAAACTCTCTCCTTCCGGACGTCTGCCGATAAGCATAGAACGAACAGAGGCTGACAATCCCTCATCGGCATATTACCATGCTACTTCCAATCCGCGTTGGGAATCGGCTCGTATTGACTACGGCGAAGGCATATTTACAGGCTACCGTGGCTATGACCGTACGGGAGTGAAGCCTCTTTATCCTTTCGGTCACGGACTGAGTTATACTACTTTTGATTATTCAGGGCTGAAGGTGACGCGTATATCTTCCGACAGTGTGACTGTCGATTTTGATATAGAGAATACAGGACGTGTTCCGTCTGCTGAGGTTGCCCAGGTATATGTATCAGATTCCGTATGCTCGTCACCACGACCGGCCAAGGAGCTGAAAGGATATGAGAAAGTATTTTTAAAACCCGGAGAGAAACGCCATGTCACAATTACGCTTGGCAAAGAGGCTTTTGCCTTTTATGACATGGACCTCGGACATTTCCGTGTAGAACCGGGCGACTTTACAATACGTGTAGGCCATTCTTCCGACAATCTGCCACTTTCTGCCACTGTCACACTCTGACTTACTTATGAGAAGAGCCGGAATATTGTTGCTGTCGTTGGGCTTTGTGGCCATTAGTTCCACAGCCCGAGATATGGTGACACTTCGCAAAGGGTGGGAATTCCATCGTGGCGATATCGAGAATGCAAATCTGAAATCCGACCGGTCGAAGGGGTGGGAGAGTGTCAGCGTGCCACATGACTGGGCCATCGACCAGCCGTTTGATATGGGCAATGATCTCCAGACTGTACAGGTAGTGCAGGATGGAGAGACGCATCCCACACTGAAAACCGGACGTACCGGCGGTCTGCCGTACATGGGCACCGGATGGTATCGCCGGAGTATCGATGTAAAGCCCGGCAAGATGGCGACCCTTGTTTTTGACGGAGCCATGAGCGAGGCTAAGGTATGGGTCAACGGATGTAAAGTGGGCGAATGGCCTTATGGCTATGCTTCCTTTCATTTCGACATCACTCCCTATCTCAATCCCGACGGTAATGACAATGTGGTGATGGTGCGGCTTGAGAATCTGCCGTTTAGCTCACGCTGGTATCCGGGCGCCGGCCTTTACCGCAACGTGCATCTTATCACTACTGATTCATTGTATGTGCCGGTATGGGGCGTGCATGTCACTACGCCACATGTCAAGGATGATTTTGCGACCGTAAGGATACGCACATCAGTAAACACCTCTTCTCCGGCCGATGGTGTGCGTGTCGACACGGAGATTATCAATCCGAGGGGTATTTCGGCCGGACGTATGTCGGATATTGTGGCTCATGTCGATTCGACAGGATGTGTGGAGCAGAATATCGAGGTATCATCGCCAGCCCTATGGTCGCCGGAAACGCCATGTCTGTATACTGCTGTGACACGCGTGTATGATGCTTCGGGATATCTGTGTGACTCTGTGACAACCCGCTTCGGCATCCGCACGATAGAAGTGATACCCCACCGGGGATTCTATCTTAACGGACATCATCGCAAGTTTAAGGGAGTATGTAACCATCATGACCTTGGCCCACTCGGTGCCGCAGTCAATCGAAATGCTCTGCGTCATCAGCTTGAGATGCTGAAGGAGATGGGCTGCGATGCGGTGCGCACTTCCCATAACATGCCCGATCCTCAACTTGTAGAGCTTTGTGACGAGATGGGCTTTATGATGATGATTGAGCCGTTTGACGAATGGGAGATTGCCAAGTGCCGCAACGGTTACCATCGCTTCTGGGACGAATGGGCCGAGCGTGACATGGTAGCAATGCTTCGACACTATCGCAACAACCCTTCGGTAGTCATGTGGTCGGTGGGCAATGAGGTGCCTACCCAATGTTCCGAAGATGGCGCGGCTATGGCTGCATGGTTACGCGATATCTGCCATCGTGAGGATCCGACACGTCCTGTCACTGCGGGAATGGACCAGGTGGCATGTACGCTCGAAAACGGCTTTGCCGCCGCTATCGATGTGCCCGGGCTCAATTATCGCACTCATAAGTACAACGAAGCCTACGATATGCTTCCTCAGCGTGTTGTGCTGGGGTCGGAGACGGCATCGGCGGTAAGTTCGCGTGGAGTATACAAATGGCCTGTCGAGATTTCCGGCAATGCTACGTATCCCGACCATCAAAGCAATGCCTATGAGGTTGAATCATGTGCGTGGGCCAATATTCCCGAAGTTGATTTTGCTCTTGCCGATGATTTTCCCTGGACCATGGGGCAGTTTGTCTGGACGGGGTTTGATTACCTTGGCGAACCCTCGCCTTACAATACGGATGCATGGCCGAGCCATAGCTCTCTGTTTGGGATAATAGACCTTGCGTCAATACCTAAGGACCGTTATTGGTTGTATCGCTCACAATGGCGTAAAGATGACCACACGCTATATGTCGCTCCTCATTGGACACATCCCGGACGCGAGGGAAAGATTACTCCTGTTATCGCCTATACGGATCTGCCGGAAGGCGAGCTGTGGATAAATGGAGTAAGCATGGGGCGTTGCCGCAAACTGTCGGCTGCGGAAGCCGACAGTGCCGTAGCCGCCGGTGATTCTCTTGCGCTGATACGTCGTTATCGTCTTGTCTGGGACGATGTTGTCTACACCCCTGGCGAAATACGTGTCGTTGCATATGATGACGCCGGACGTGCAGCAATGGAGCAGACGGTGCGTACAGCAGGCACACCTTATGCGTTATCTCTTTCTTCATCGCAGACCGAGCTGACTGCCAGTGCCGATGCCGACCGGCCTTTGGCTTATATCACTGTCAGCGTTGTTGACCGGAATGGCAATTTTTGTCCCGCCGACTCGCGGCTTGTAGAATTCGAGGTGAAAGGTCAGGGGCGGTTCCGCGCTGCAGCCAATGGTGACCCCACCTCTCTTGACCCGTTGCAAGAGCCAAGAATGCATTTGTTTTCAGGACGCTGTACAGCAATCATTGAGGGCATCAATGCCGATGAAGCGGACAATCCATCAGGTGTAGTGACTGTTACAGCTATTGCATCGGGGCTTCGTAAGGCTACGCTTAATATCCCTGTAAGATAATTGCGTTAGACATAACTGTAAAATTGTAGAAGTGGGGTGGCCAATAATCGGGCCACCCCACTTCTACAATTTAGGATGATGTTTTGCTCATGGATGTTATCCGAGTGTGAATGTGCGCTTATAGATATGCTCTAATTTATACAGGGTCAATGAAGTTTTTCAATTCGTTGTATAGCCGGTGTACCGGAAGTCCCATTACGTTGTAGAAACTGCCGCTGATACTTTCGATACCGATTGCACCTATCCATTCCTGGATACCGTAGGCTCCGGCTTTGTCGAGAGGACGATACTTCTCTACATAATACTGTATCTCATCGTCGGAAAGGGCGGCAAACCGTACGTCGGTACTTACCGAGAATGTATGTCGGTGGATTGAGTCGGTGAGGGTGACTCCGGTAACTACAGTCTGACTCCGGTCACGAAGTACTTTTAGCATTTCTATGGCATCGGCTTCGTCCTTTGGTTTGCCGAGAATCATACCGTCGATTATCACTACGGTATCGGCGGTGATTATTATTTCGTCATCTTTCAGGTGGCTGCAATAAGCGTCGCCTTTTTTCTGAGAAAGATATGCCGGCACATCCTCGACTGGCATGTCGGGGCGGTATGTTTCGTCGACGTCGATGCTTTCGGCTATTTCAAACGGAATGTCAAGCATCGCGAGGAGTTCACGTCGACGAGGAGAATGGCTTGCGAGGAGCAATCTACGGCCGTTGATAAAATCGGTAGGGACTGTTGACTTTGCCATTATGGTAGGCTGTGTATGAATTATCGGTGTCAGAGCACTACTATCTCGCAAATGTCAGCTCCTGCCGAGCTGAAGTTGACTTTAGTTGTGCCGTTTGCAAGATTGATTTTGCGCCAAGGTGTAGTAATTGTATCGGATGACACGATATTGCCTTTTGCGTCTATCTGGTCGACAGTGACAGGATTGTCGATTGTCTTGCTGAGTACAAGAATTGAGTTGGCTCCGCTCTCGGGAGTGATGTTCCAAGTGTCTCCCGCAAGGGTAGAATATGTGTCGGGATTATTGTCGAAGGCGTTGAGCATGCTGTCGACTGCAGATGCGGTAGCGCTGTAGGGAAGATTGTCGGCGGTGACGGGATTTACGAAGAATTCTCTCACTGTGGTCCAGCTTGTGCGCTTGGAGTCGAGTCTCTTTATGCGCACGTAGCGGGCATCGATTCCGTTGTCATCTTTCCAGATGATATCATACGTCTCCTTTAGCGGAGATGTGAGGTCGGTCCATGTATGTCCGTCGGCTGATGCCTGAAGTACGACATTGTCGAAATAATCGGTGTCGGCTGTAGAGTTACGTCCCTGCATCACGCGTATGTTGTTGACTTTACGGAGTGTGCCGAGGTCGAGACCAATCCAGTCGCCATCTTTCTGCGCTTCAGCCGAGGTATAGTGGTTTGTGGTATCTCTGTCGGTCATCAGGCGCGACTGGCGTGTGGCCAGGTTGGGATATGAGCCGATAGGGATATGAATGGCCGGAGTGTTTCCGGCAACTCGACCGTAGAATCCGATTACCATGTCTTCGAGCGCATTCTCGATAAAAGGCTGCAGTTTCAGGGTGCCTGATTTGTGGGCGTCGTAGGCTTTGCGTTCTTCAGGAGTCATAAGCGCATCTACATATCCGGTCCAGAATATTGAGTCGTTGCCGGCGCGGTATTGTTCAATCAGGCCGATGGCTTCAACTCCGCGCTTGCCGAGTTTGCCAAATTCGGTAAGCCAGGGCTTAAGCTCCTTCATCAGCAGTTGATTGTTGCATTTCGCCTCCATAGTGGCAGGCACTTTCTCGATTTTCTCAAATTCAGCCAGCATAGCCGCGGCTTTTTCAGGAGTGTATTCGTTGAGAGAGAAGGTCGAAGTTTCCCACGATTCATCACGTCGGTATCCGTTTTCGGTGTCTGCAGAGTGTATGGCGAATGTGCGGTATGCGTCAGTGGCATCGGGGGCGAGATCGGATAGGGCGCGTTCCCAGTTGTCGATGGCATTGTAGGCGGGGGTATTCCAGGTATAGTCGGCTACACCATAAAGAGCCAGTTTAGAGGCTTCGCCATGTTCCATGGGGTTTGTTCCGAATCCTACAACATCTTCTTCTGTGATTGTAGTGTCCAGTCCGTATACCGGGCCCTGAAGTATGAAATTCCGGCAGTAGTCAGATACGGGATAGTTCCACCACCAGAATCCGGGGCGGCGGATAAGACCGTTGAAGAAGTCCATTGTTTCGTGTGTAAGGTCGCTGCAAACTACGTCGCCGGTATAGAATACTTCTATCGATTTGTCGAGCGAGTGCCCGTATGTGGCCAGTGCGCCGGCCGAATCGGTTTTGGCCCATAGGCGCGAATAATCGGTCGGGCATACTACGAGATTGCTTACATCGCCTTTCTTTTTCACAAACTCTCGGTTGAGACGGTTGAACAGGTCGACCTGTTTCACCGGATTGCGTCCTTCGCCGTCGATATCATCAAAGAATAGAGCGAATGCCCTTACTCCCAGGTCGTACATCATATCGAGCTTGTTGACAAGGCTATCGTAGTCGGCTTCGTTCCAGCGGATATCTCCCCCGGGGTGGATTGCCCAGATGAAGTCGACATGGTTGCGGTTGGCGGCCTCTACCAGTTCCTTGATTTTTTTAGCTTCGGGTTCAGGGTAGGGCTGTCTCCAGTGGGGAGTGCTGTGATAGGGGTCGTCCTTAGGCCCGAAGAAATAGCTGTTGAGCTTGTTTTTCCCATAGTAGTCAATGAGCGACAGGCGCACATCGTGGCTCCATGGAGCACCATAGAATCCCTCTATGACACCTCGGCGCGACAGCGATGGCCAGTCGTTGATAGTCATATGCGGAATAGTGCCAGATGAGGCAATCTCCGATGTGAGTATCTGGCGCAGGGTCTGCAGACCGTAGAAAGCGCCTGCCTCATCATATCCTGTTATGGTGACTCCTTTTTTATCAACGGTAAGTTTATAGGCTTCCGGTCGAAGTTCGACTCCATTTTTTTTAGCCTGTTTTTCTCCGAAATCAATAGACAGGTCTATTCCTCCGGGTACGACTTCTGCTATTGTATAAGCAAATTTTCCTTTTTTATCGTTGATATTTTTTGTGGCAGGGAGAGTGTAGACTGATGTGCGGTCGATGTCGATGCTGTGGGGGGTGGGGTTTATTATCAGCCCCTGATGATCAATTTTTTTTCCGGGCACAGGGTTGAGTTGCTGTACCTCTGAACGTTGCGACGAAAGATCAAACGCACCTTCGTCGGCTGCAGCTGTGTTTGGTACTGTGGCGCATATGACGGCAGTCATTGCGGCTGAAATCATAGTTTTCATTAGGTTCATTTTAAGGGGATAGTTATAGTTTGAAGATTGATTGGCAAATATAAAAATCAGTAGATTATTTATTTCTTAATTATTGGCGTATTACCATCCGAAGGCTTTTTCATCTTTCATCCAGTGGCCTTGTGCACGCATTATCTCCTCAATAAGGTCGCGGCCTACACCGTATCCGCCATCGCATGGCGATATGTATCGTGCAGTCTCCTTTATTTCGCGAGCCGCATCGCGAGGAGCTACCGGGAGTCCGACATGGCGCATTACTTCATAGTCGGGTATGTCGTCTCCAGCGTATGCCACCTCTTCCGGTTTAAGGCCACGGCTTTTCATCCATTCGTATAGAATGTTGATTTTGACGCCGGCTTTCATATATATGTCCTTAACGCCGAGTCCGCTGAAGCGGTCGTATACGGCCTGTGAGTCGGCTCCTGTGATAATAGCAATCTTGTAGCCGCATTTCACGGCAAGCTGTATGGCATAGCCATCCTTTATATTGACCATGCGTTGTGGCATCCCGTCGCCTCCCAGAGGTATGCAAGAGGGAGATAGCACACCGTCTACATCGAATACTATGCCGCGAATGAGCTCCAAGTCGTAGTCAATCTTGCTCATTTGTTGAAATATTTTAGTATTGAGTCTGATAGCAGTGAATATATTTCCCGGTCATCGCCCTGGAGCATTGATTCGTGGGATGCTATTACCGACCGGTCGCCACGTCGGGCAGGCCCCGTCTGTCCGTCGCGAGGCCCGGTTGTCATCGCTTTAGTGAGCGTAGCCTCGATAAGTGGTGCAAATACACGTATGTCAAGTCCTTCATCGTGGAGAAGAGTGTCGGCCTTGAGCCACATGTAGTTGGCAAAATTGCATGCAAAAACAGCTGCGATATGAAGTCGGCGGCGCCTGTCGGAGTCGGCATCGTATATGTGGGATGTGAATATCGCGGCGGTCTTCTTCAGTTTGCCGGCGGCCTCAGGTGTGGAGGCTTCAATGAATACCGGTACTTGTGCCATGTCGACATCTACATCACGTGAGAATGTCTGCAACGGATAGAATACACCATGGGCATCGCCGACACCATCCAAAGCCGTAGCCGGTATTGAGCCGGAGGTGTGCGCCCATATGCCTTTGCGGCCTTTAAGCTGCATTGCAAGCGGGATTATGGCGTCGTCGCTTACCGAAATCAGATACAGGTCGGCTTCGAGTGTTATGTCATTGATATTTTCTACGGCTTCGGCGCCGATGTCGTGTGCAAGAGTTTCGGCATGACGTGGATTGCGCGACCATATCTGCACGATATTCGGAGCAAGCACTTTGGCCAGATGTGTGGCCACGTTTCCGGAGCCCAGCAGTACAATGCGCACTGAATCGTCTGATGACTGCCCGGTCAACGTTCCTTCCATTCGTTTATATGTACCTTCTCCCATAGCAGTTTTTCCAGATTCTGTGGCTTTTTCTCTTCTGCAGGATGTCCGATTGTTATTATCGCAACTGGAAGAATGGTGTCAGGCATATCAAGTACATTTTGTACGTAAGTTTCAGACTCGAGGTCGCGGTCGGTATATCGTCCGCGTATCTGTATCCAGCAAGAGCCGAGTCCGAGATCCTGTGCCTGAAGCTGTATGAAAGTCGCGGCGATTGCAGCATCTTCAATCCATGGGTCGCTTGCCTCCACATCGACAGCTACCACTATGGCAAGCGGTGCTTTAGCAATCGGCATTGCTCCGGTTTCTTTGCATTTGCTGAGAGCTTCGAGCCTGGCGGCGTCCTCTACTATTACAAACTGCCATGGGCGGCTGCTTTTGCTTGTGGGGGCCATTAAGGCAGCCTCCATGATGGTCTTGACATCTTCAGCTGATATCTCTTCGTCGGTATATCGGCGTATACTGCGACGGTTTGTTATAAGGTCGTGGAATGAAGTCATTGTATTGAAAGATATGTTTGACATATGCAATCTCTGTACGATTGCCATGAAAACTCACGGTATGAAGGTTATCTGCGGCATACCCAAGCCTGGGGGTATCGGTCGGAAAATCCTTCCTGCGACATTGGACGTCGGGCAGCCTCAAAAGTCTTGCCTGTGGCCACGTATATGCGATAACGGCCGTCGCATTCAAGCAGATGCATTTCATTGCCGTTGGGGTGCTCTTCGATATATTCCGAGGCCTTGTAAGCCGAAGGAAGGGATGCTACAACAAGGAAGTAGCGGTCGGTGGCGTCGCAGCGGATGCTTTCTACCGGAGCAGGTCCTTCGCGTTTTACGATAGGAGTGGTGCTGACGGTGGCTGTGCCGTATGTCGAGTCGGGCATAGCTATCGCCAAAGTGAGCCGACGTGTGCGGCTGTCAAGTGTCTTTAGCTCATCGCATGCCGACGCCGACGATTTGCTCCGTTCGATAGACGGGGCCATTGAAGCGTGCATGGCGCGGTTGTCGACAATCGGCGTCGACAGCATGAGTCCAAGCATAATCAGCGCTACCATAGCAGCCGCTACCTGGAGTATTCCGCGCCTGACAGGCGCATATGAACCGGAGGCCTCAGTCGTTTGTGAGTTTTCATCGGCGACATGCTGCGCTGATGAATGTAAACTCAGCGGAGTGGCTTTTACTGCGCTCAATCCGATATAGCGTGGGGATACATCGGCACTTTCGAATGGCTCGAACGTCGGGACACCTTCTTCGGAAAGCGACAATACTCCGAGATGTCCGAGGCCTGTTTCCCCTTCCTGTTTCAGCTGGTAGTGCATCGCATTCACACAATCGGTCACAATCTGTGCGGCCTGGTCGTATGTAAGGCGGTGGCGACGGGCAACGGAACTTATAAGCAGTCCGTCGTTGTGTACAAGTTCGGCATTAAAGGTAATCGAACGTCGGGGTGGAAATATGCATTCCAGTTCCGAGTCAATAGATGCGGGAGTATGGTGTGCTATAAGCGCACCAAGGCCCGGCACGACAACGCAGTCATGTCGGAGCACCAGATATTCTATATGCTCGATTATCGATATCACTACGCAAAGTTAGTCACTTCCTGCCATTTTTCAAAACGAAACGCCACGTTTTTATCTTGGCACCGTGTGATGCCGAACTCATACATGACAATATTGTGGGTATGCGGACCGTAATCTTAATCATCGAAAAAGCTGGTGAAGTATCTGCGCTCTTGTTCGGGCACTCCTCCGTTGGCTTCCCTTTGAGAGCGGATAGCTTTGATTAGAAACGCCATGTTGCGTCCGAGGTTGCGCATTGTCTGAAGTCCCTCCAGGTCATTGTCGACATCGGCGGCCTTGAAGCCGTGGACTTCATTCCAATATGTGCTTGATATTACCGGCATAGAGCTGATAGTGAAATATTTGTTGATTTCATCCATGGCCGATGTAGAGCCTGCTCGACGTGATGAGATTACGGCGGCTCCTACTTTCATTGTCTTGTCGACAGTGGTCATTGTACTGTAAAACAATCGGTCGAGAAATGCAATAGCCTGTCCGTTGGCGTGTGCGTAATATACCGGAGTGCCTACTACGATGCCGTCGGCTTCGGCAAATTTAGGCGCGGTTTCATTGACGAGGTCGTTGAAGACGCATTGTCCGTGCTCTCGACAGTGGTTGCATGCTATGCATCCGCGTATGTCGCGGTTGGCGATATTAATACGCTCTGTGTCTACGCCGTTGTCGTGGAGTGTGTTTTCAAGCTCGGTAAGAGCGCGTGCCGTACACCCGTTGATATGGGCGCTTCCGTTGAATATGAGTACTTTCATTTTGGTATGAGTGGATAGTAGACAGACCAAAATCAGGATGATCCCGGTCTATTAATAACGCATGCCGGCAATGAAAATATTATATCTTGTTATGCGAAATATCAGATAGTAATAAATTAGGAGGTGTATTGATGGTGTACTAATTAGTTGGATGAATCAAAAATAGAGTCCTCGATTTTGGAATTTTTAAGGAGCGTTGGTTATATTTAATGCGATTCTTTTTCGGTGAGCTTCCAAAGATTTTAGGGTCTGAATGGCTGGGCATTGAGAAAAAACGTTAATTTTGTGTAACGATATGGCGCAGTTTAATCGATATGACTCTCTGATTGACCTCTCGATGATAAAGAGTTATTGTCGCGAGAAAGGCAGTTTGTGCCTTTATGCAAAAGAGGAACACTTTGTGCAACAGGGAGAAGTCGGTAAATATCTTGGAGTTGTCGAATCCGGCTATTTCAAATATCAAGTTATCACTTCCTCCGGCAATGAGGCCGTTGTTGGATTTGCCTTTGAGGGTGAGATTGTCGCCGATTTTTACAACTCATATAATCGCTGTCCATCTGAAATTACAATCAAAGCCGGATCCGCTTCATCTGTGTCGCAAATCCGAATGTCAGAAGCGAGGGAATTGATTAATACCACATTCGATGGTAATCTTTCCTCTCTTAATGGCATCTTGTTCAATGAGATTTATGTTCGCTATCTTGAACTCTACCGCAAGACTCCGACAGAGCGTTATATTAATTTGATCAATCAGTATCCTCAGATTTTTGACATAGTTTCGCTACGCGATATAGCTTCGTATTTACTTATTACTCCCATATATCTCAGCCGAATCCGAAAGAATATCACAATAAATACGGGCGAATAAAACTTGTTTTACGCCGAAGTTATTTTGTCTTCCGAACTTTGCCGAATAATATCGGCAAATGAATAATCTAATAATTAAATCAATCTTATTTTTTCTAATGACCGTGATGTCGTCCGCGGCATTCGCGTACACAAATGCCACGAGTCAATCGAGAGTTGATATTGCTATATCGCCCAATTTAAAAGGAGTTGTTGTAGATGAAAACAAGACTCCAATAGATTTTGTAAATGTAGTCTTACTAAAAGTTGACTCTACATATCTCGCAGGTACGATTACGGATAAAGATGGAACGTTTGCGTTCAAGGGGGATTATGACAGTCCACGGTTCATTAAAGTTTCTTCTGTCGGTTATGCCTCACAAACACTTGACATTCCTTTGACAGGAAATTTTGGTATGATTGTCCTTGCAACCGAAAGCACCATGCTTGGTGAAGTCGTGGTAAAATCAAATCGCCCAGTAACGGCTATCAAGGGAGATGCGCTTGTGACGAATGTGGCAGGCACACAGCTTGAACATGCCGGAACAGCCGAGGATGTTCTGGTTCAAGTACCTATGGTTGTCGGACGCAATGGGTCATTTGAGGTTTTCGGCAAGGGCTTCCCGGCAATCTATATCAACGGTCGTCTTGTGCGTGATTCCAACGAACTCATGCAGATAAGTTCGGCTGATATAAAAAACGTTGAAGTTGTGACAAATCCTGGAGTCAGATATGACGCATCGGTCAATTCCGTAATCCGTATAACAACGAAACGACCGCAGGGAGATGGTTTTAGCGGCTTACTTCGGAGTGTCCTCAGGGAGAATAAATATGTCTCCAGTGTGAATCAAGCGAATTTCAAATATAGGACAGGTGGACTGGAAATATTCGCCAATTTCGGTGGGGCAATAGCGAAGTTCCAGAGCAACCAATATGGTATATCCACCTCTTCTCTGTCGTGGAAAGAAGAGATAACTCAGAACGGTTACGGAAACATAAACGATTTCTTTGGCAAGACAGGGTTCTCATATATGTTTAATGAGCGACATTCAGTAGGAGCCTATTATAGTAATGGAATTACAAGTGACAAGATGCAACACTCCCATGTAACTGACTTGTCGGCTGACGATGGAATTTTAGACGTAGCCACAAGTCTGCGCTCAGGCGACACAAAGAAGCTCCCGCGGCATTATGCCAATATGTATTATAACGGCAAAATTGGAGACCTCGGCATTGATCTGAATGCCGATTATCTGTGGAACAAGTCAAGATCCAATGTCACGGTGGATGGAATCAGCCTGACAGATGGAAAATCGTTGATACACTCCCTCGGCGCGAATCGGGGACGTATGTTTGCAGAGAAACTGGTCTTAAGCTATCCTGTATGGAACGGCACGATTGAGGCCGGTGAGGAATTCGTATCCTCTCGCTTCTCTTCCGATTATGTGACTGACGCGGAAATCGTAGATGATGCCAATACTCGTGTTGACGAAAACAATATTGCCGGATTCATTGATTTCCGACAGACATTCGGTCGCTTCAATTTCGGAGCTGGATTGAGGTATGAGCATGTGAATTTCGATTATCTTGAAAACGGGCAGAAAAAAGAGGATCAGAGTAAGACGTATAATAATCTTTTCCCCTCTTTCTTTATGTCGACAACAATAGATAAAGTCCAACTTTCATTAAACTATACAGGCAAGACAAAACGACCAAACTACGGCGACCTTGATGGCACAATCGACTATATCAACCGCTATACACTTCAAGGTGGGAATCCATATCTTAAGCCTGAGAAAATACACTATGTAGAACTTACCGGGGCTTGGAGACGATTCTTCGCACAACTGTCGTATACCTATAAAAAGGATCCCATCATATCTACAACCGTGCCCTACGGAGAAAGCGGCGAGGTGAAGCTCATGACTCTGGATAATTTCCCGGAGATACATTCAATCCGCGCGTTTATAGGCGCGAGTTTCAATATCGGCATTTGGGAACCGCGCATAAATCTCGGTATAACGAAGCAGTGGTTTGCAATCGACACTTGGCAAGGGCGTAAACATTTGAACAATCCACAAGGGATGGTTCAGTGGCAGAATGCCATACATCTTCCATATGACATTTGGTTAAACGTGGATATGGCATGGGAGAGCGCAGGCAATGACAGAAACCTGTATCGCAAATCTTGCTCTTACGTAAATGCCAAACTATACAAGGCGTTTTTTAACAATAGCTTCAGTGTTTCTGTCGAGGCAAACGACATCTTCAATCAGCGCAATTATGGCGTTACTTCATTCAGCAGAGATATAACACGCTATGTCTGTGTCACTGATTTAAGTCGTTCATGCTACTTGACTCTACAGTACACATTCAACTCAAGCCGCGACCGATACAAAGGCCGTGGTGCAGGTACAAATGAAAAGAATCGATTCTAAATAATTAGATACAACGATACTCTTGAAAAAAATGGATACCGGTTTTCTCTCCCGATATCCAATATTTTTAAACAAGCTCTTATTCTGCTGCATTCTGCTCCAGCCATTTCAGGCGTGTGGCATCGGGCAGATGCTTTACCGAGAAGTCGGAGAATGTGACACGGAAGCCGTTTCCGTCGGGGCATGCAGCCATCATGCCGATTTTTACCGGGCGGTTGGCCTCCATCCATGCGTTGCGCATGAGTGTGTATTCCTTGTCGTCGAAAGAATAGAATATCTCAATGGCGTCGAGGCGTCGTACGGCTTTTATCCATATGAAGTCGACAGGACGGTCGAGGGCTATAACGCTCCAGTCGGATGTATGATGGGTGACTACAGTACTGAGGTTATATTTGCCGTCAACAAATTCTATTCCGGCCTTTATATAGTTTTCATGATCAATGCGTATCATCATTCCGGCCTGGTCGAATCGCACCTTATAGTCGCCCGACACTTTTACTTTAGCCTCGAATTCGCCACCGTATTCGGCATAATAGAAAGGTGCGTCGTCGACAGTGAATCCGTAGTGTGAAATCCTCCAGTAGTCGCTCTGAGGGGTTACTTGCATGGAGAGTTTCCCTTCATTTATGTTCCATTGTGCCGGTTCGTTAAACCAATTCATTTTTTCAAGTGTCTGCCCACAAATCGATTGAGCTGCAAAAAGTGATAATGCTGTAGCTAATGTTGCCTTTATATTCATTGCTTTATTATTTTTAAATAACCATTCAGTCAATTAACTTTGCAAAGTTAATAGCTTGCTTTATAGCGGGCAATGGCTAAAAATAACCATTTTTGCATATGGATACCTTTCGCAGACTCGATACCATAATGAGAAACCAGCCTCAGTCGCCGGCATGCACCGACCGTATGGAGGTGGAACGCTATGCAGAGGCTATAGCTACAATGGAGAATGTGGTGGCAGTGCTCAGCGACCTTAAAGCCGGCACGAGCCGTATATTTCACGGTGCGTTCGGCGACAGCATAGGATTACGGCGATATATCTCTGAAAACTCAATCTGGGAAAAGGAGATACTTGAACTAATTCCGGAGGCCGACCGTGAGGAGAAGTATCTGGCAGAGTTGAGGTTCTATAACTTTCTGCGACATATGCCCCGCGGGCGCAGACATGTATACTTCCTTGCCGCCAAACTGCGTTTCTTGCCTCGTGGTGTGTCGCCGGTAGATGTGCTCCACCGGATGTACTATATATATACTCCCGACGGTGATGCTTTGAGTCACGCGCTATGTCTCTATGGCCCTCAGGCATTCGACTTTCCCGGCAGGAGTGTTGCCGTAAATTCCGTTACCGGTCAGCTTCATCCTCTGACATCCGCTTCCGACGACAGTATTCTGTCCAGACGGGAAAAACAGGTGCTTGAACTGATTGACATGGGACGTTCGAGCAGGGGGATTGCCGATACATTGTCGATAAGTGTGCACACCGTAAGTCGTCATCGTCAGGAAATACTGGCCAAACTTCAGGTGAAGAACTCGGCAGAGGCATGTCGTCTGGCCCGGAGTCTGTCGATTATCACCAGATGAATGTGTCGTGGGAGGTCGCCGTGTTGCCGCAAGCATCCGTGACGGTCATTGTAACCTCATGTTTTTTACCTTTTGTAAAGCGCGACGGGTCCATTACGAAAGTTGCGGTAGCCGTTTTGCCGTCGAGCTCAAACAGTGCGAACTTACCGTCGATGGTGCCATGGTAGGTCTTTACACCGCTGAGATTGTCGGAAAGCACATATTTCACGCGCCCGTTACGTCCCCAGGTTTCTGGTTTGACGGGACGTACCTTTGGTGCTACTGTATCGGTTGTGACGGTGAAGCGGCCAAGTGCCGACGGACGTCCCTCCATGCGTCCGTCGCGCCATGTGGCATCGACACGGGCAGAGCCACCTTTTGGAGTAAGTCGTACCATGCATAGCTTTTCGGTGTCGGTCGCCGGTGGACACTGAACATCTATGTTGACTTCAAACTCACCGCTAACCGGCACGGTAGCGCTCCCTACGGAATACACCGGTGTGAGATATTTTTCGGAAGGAGTGGATGTTATCGATATATAGCCGTCATTGTAGAATGTGCCTTTGGGGAATGTTATTTCCGCGCCGTCTACATTGAAAGTGTTGCGTCCGCGATGGTCTATGAGACTGCCCTTACGCGAGCTTTCCGGTATGTCGGCTTTGCGGCCATGGATTGTAAACGGCTGTGTTTTCCGGTTGCCATGTTCATCCTCCAGTATCCAGCGGCATTTGTAATCCCGCTCTTCGTTTATGAGCAGTGTGCCGCGGTCGACTGTGCGTATCATGTCGCCAAGCGGTTCGGAGTCGGGTAGCAGTGTCCACATCATCCATGAGCCGCTGTTGATTACTCCGGCATAGTCGGTGAGAGTGTTTACCGCCTTGGTGTTGTCAAATGAAAAACGGTCAATTGTGCGTCGGTATACCTCTTTGCCGTCAACTTCCAGTGAGAGATGTTTTACTCCATAGATATTTGTTGTGCCGTTCATACGGTCGTAGGCTTTTATTGCCGGAGCTACACGTCCCCAGGCTGTGAATCCCTGGGCGAATTTTGTCGGCGCGAGTGAGGATGCTCCTGTAACGGTGCCTTCTCCATCGACGGCATACAGGCCAAGCGCTCTCACTTCAGGGGCTACGGCATCTTTTATATGGCGTCGGTAATATACCATAGGGTCGAGCGGATCGCCTGTGCGGGTGTCGCGTACATCCATATGCAGGTGTGGGCCTCCTGATGAGCCGGCGTTTCCGCTACGGCCTATCGCCTCCCCACGTTTTACGGGCAGCTCTCCCGGGAGAAAATTCATGTCGATGGAGAAAGTCTCACGTGCATATTGTTCGGCACGCACACGTTTGTCGATTGTCGGAGAGAATGCTTCGAGGTGGCCGTATACTGTGGTGAGTCCGGTCGAGGGATGTGTCACGTATAACGCGCGTCCGAATCCCCATGGCGAGGCCACGATTCGGCTTACATACCCGTCGTCGGCGCTGCGTACGGTCAGTCCGGTGCGACCCTGGGTCTTGAAATCAAGTCCGGAATGAAAATGGTTGCGCCGCAATTCGCCGAAATTGCCACTGAGTATCAATGGTATGTCGAGCGGCAGTCCGAGTTCAGGCAGATTGTCACCGGCAGTGCGTCTGTCAGCATTCTGCTGTGCGGATGCGGTAGTCGTCCCTGCGATAATAATAGATGCGGCGGCTACAGCACAGCCTCGCAATATCATGGTGTATGTAATATCTTTCATATGTAATGGGGGTATTCCGAAACAACAAAAAGAAGGGCAGCCCGCAATAGGGTCTGCCCTTTCTTTTAAAGTGCCACATCAAAGGAATGCGATGAAACTCCGAATGACAGGATTTGAGCGCTCGCCATCCTTTGTAATCCGCCTTGGTGTCGTAGACACCTCCACTCTCCGAAAAGAGGGATGGGGCCCGCCATCAGACAGCTAAGCATGTCTCGGTATTTCATTATTAATTGATGAGTTTCCCAATCTACTTTGATGTGGTGTTATCATCTTCGACATCTCAGACTCGAATATTGAAAAATTGCCTATCCAAAATGTCTGTAGAGTGTCATCAGGATCTCTTTCCCTTTGTCTTTATAACGCAAAGATAGTTCTTCTGGTTGAATCCTCCAAAAAAAATGCCGGAAAAATCCGGATGTATTCGCGGATAAAAGGTGCGTCTGATTGTAGATGTGTATGGTTAACACTTTTTTATAGAGGGTTAAGTTTTGTATATACACCGTTTGTCATGGAATTCGTACCTTTGCAAGTTAATTTGAAAAGTCAATGTCTGAACGCAATATATTAATTCAAGGGGCAAGAGTCAACAATCTGAAGAATGTAAGCGTGGAGATTCCCCGCAATCATCTGGTGGTTATAACCGGGGTGAGCGGTAGCGGAAAATCAAGTCTTGCATTCGATACCCTTTATGCCGAGGGGCAGCGACGGTATGTCGAGAGCCTGTCGGCTTATGCCCGTCAGTTTCTCGGCAAGATGGCCAAGCCTGAGGTCGATTTTATAAGAGGTCTGCCCCCTGCAATCGCCATTGAGCAGAAAGTGAATACCCGCAATCCGCGTTCTACGGTAGGCACTTCGACTGAGATATATGATTATATGCGTCTGCTTTTCGGTCGGATAGGGCGCACTTATTCTCCGGTTTCAGGCGAGCAGGTGCGCAAGCATACTGTAAGCGATGTGCTCACTGTCGCCGGTTCATATCCGGAGGGAACACGTGTTGCAGTTGCAGCACCGATTGTCCTTCCCGAAGGGCGAGCTTTGCGGCAGCAGTTCGAGATACTTATGAAAGGGGGATATTCGCGCCTCGTGACAGTGCCCGACGGACATTTTCTTGAAATAGAGGAGATGCTCGCCGGGGACAGTTTGCCCGGGGCGTCCGACGGGCTTATGCTATTGATTGACCGTCTGGCTGTGGCCGGTGACGGTGATGAATTGAGTCGGCTGGCAGAGTCGGCTGAGACTGCGTTCTTCGAAGGGCGTGACGAGATGGTGCTTCTTGTGTGGACTGACGAAGGGTTGAAGGAGCATAGATTTTCCAAGCGGTTCGAGGCCGACGGCATTACTTTCCGCGAGCCAAGCGAGCTCATGTTTAATTTCAACAATCCCTATGGGGCGTGTCCGGTATGCGAGGGATTTGGCAAGACTGTCGGCATTGATCCTGCGCTGGTGGTGCCCGACACCTCACTTTCGGTATATGACGACGCCGTGGTGTGCTGGCGCGGGGAGAAGATGAGCGAATGCAAGCGTGATTTGATACGTCTCGCGCCTCAGCTCGGATTTCCCATCCATAAGCCATATTGCGAACTTACCCCCGACGAGCTTGATATCCTCTGGCATGGGCGCGGCAAGTTTTACGGTATCGACGGTTTCTTCAAGTGGGTTGACGAGAATCAATATAAAATACAGTACCGTGTGATGAAAGCGCGCTATCGCGGTAAGACGGTATGTCCTGAATGTCATGGCTCAAGGCTTAAGCCTGACGCGTCGTATGTGAAAATCAGCGGCCGCACCATTATGGAACTTGTAAGCATGCCGGTTGCCGACCTTCGCCGTTGGTTTTCGGAGCTGGTGCTTGACGATACAGAATCGCGTGTGGCCACAAGGTTGCTTATGGAAATCAACAGCCGCATCGGATTTCTGTGCGACGTAGGTATCGGATATCTTACTCTTGATCGGTTGTCGTCGACTCTGTCTGGTGGCGAGAGCCAGCGTATCAACCTTGCCACTTCGTTAGGTAGTAGCCTTGTCGGCTCTTTGTATATACTCGACGAACCGAGTATTGGACTGCATCCGCGCGACACGGCCAAACTTGTGGAAGTGCTCCGACGTCTTCAGATGATAGGTAACACGGTAGTAATCGTAGAACATGACGCCGATATTATGCGTGCGGCCGACTATCTTATTGATGTGGGACGCGATGCCGGACGCCTTGGAGGCAATATTGTATATCAGGGTCCTGTGAATCCTCTACCGGTGGATACTGCCGATTCTTATACCGTAAAATATCTGCGCGGTGATTTGTCGGTGCCTCTCCCTGCGCAACGTCGCCGTTGGAAAGATTATATAGAAGTGGTCGGTGCACGTGAACATAATCTGAAAAATATTGATGTGCGTTTTCCGCTCGGGGTTATGACTGTAGTAACCGGAGTAAGCGGCAGCGGTAAGTCTACGCTTGTGCGCGATGTATTCTGGCGTGCCATGGTGCGTCGGCTCGGAGAAGCCGGCGACGCTCCGGGGCTTCACAAGGAGTTGCGTGGCGATTTGTCGCGCATAAAGGCAGTAGAGTTTGTCGACCAGGACCCTATCGGACGTTCGTCGCGAAGCAATGCCGCTACATACCTTAAGGCTTACGACGAGATACGCAAACTGTTTGCAGATCAGCAGGGTGCCAAGCAGATGGGATTTACTCCCGCTTTCTTCTCGTTCAATACTGAGGGCGGACGATGTGAGGAATGCAAGGGGGAGGGCACCATCACTATCGAGATGCAGTTTATGGCCGATATCATCATCCCGTGTGAGACGTGTCATGGCCAGCGTTTCAAGCCGGAGATACTTGATATACTTTATCGCGGACAGAATATCAATGATGTGCTTGAAATGACTGTCAACCAGGCTATCGAATTTTTTGGCGAGGACGCAACTTCTCTTGCCAAGAAGATAGTAAAGCGTCTGAAACCGCTCCAGGATGTAGGACTGGGATATATCAAACTCGGTCAGTCATCCTCAACGCTTTCGGGAGGAGAGAACCAGCGTGTTAAACTTGCCTACTATCTCGCGCAGGAGAAGCCTGAGCCTACAATGTTTATATTCGACGAACCGACTACCGGACTGCATCTGAATGATATAAACAAACTGATGGACAGCTTCAATCGACTTATAGCGCAGGGACATACCGTATTGATTATAGAGCATAATCTTGATGTAATCAAGTGTGCCGACCATGTTATTGACATCGGTCCTGAAGGTGGCGACCTCGGTGGCAATGTAGTGGCCTCCGGCACTCCCGAGCAGATTGCGGCATGTGCCGGCAGTTATACAGGCAGGTATATCGCGCCTCTGCTCGTAAAGTAGACATACTATAATGTAATTCCTTGTAGCGGGTCATGACTTTGTACCGGCACATGCTTGATTGTGTATTTTTGTCGGTGACACTGAGCTACGGATGGGGCGCGATATTGGCGTGATTTGCGAATATTTCTATATTTTGAAGATTCCAAATCGAAGTGCAAAACTTTGAGATGGGCATTAGTCATTCTCCTCTCTCCTTCTGGCGAGGGGATGCCCAAGCGGCGGGGGCGGCCTAAACCGCCCCCAAGAGCGAACAGCAGCAG